>Ga0078972_1001263_pt1 | contig 96625 bp, 65 predicted proteins | sample YelNatPaOPGAMG01_FD_67568 | JGI IMG/M metagenome (GOLD analysis project Ga0078972, IMG submission 67568) | Hot spring thermophilic microbial communities from Obsidian Pool, Yellowstone National Park, USA - OP-RAMG-01 (SPADES assembly) (version 2) | ecosystem: Environmental > Aquatic > Thermal... | reverse complement strand
GCGCAGCCGAGGTAGGCGGTAGCCGGCGTTGGAGGCGCCGCGTTTCCAGAGCGCGACTTCAGCGGGCGTGATGAGGTCAGCCTCGAACTTCTTAATAAACTCCCGCTTTTGCTCCTCCGTGATCTTGCCGTCCGCGTCTGCGTGGTCCTTGTGCTTGGAATCGAGAAACCAGCGCATCTGTTTGACCTTTTCATGCTTTTCGGCGATGGCACCGGGTTCCTCCGACGAGAACGGTGCGGTTTGCACGGCGGCGACATTGCCCTTGAACTCGGGCCCGGCCGCGGGCACTGCCATCGCCTGCCGGAAAGCCAGCATATCCACGGACTTGTCTTTGAGCCCGCCCGACCGCATCACGCCGATGACGAAGGGCATCTCCGGTGCATTGAGGTCCTTGCGCACGTCGCGGACGAAGTGCGCCAGCGCCTGGCTGTAGGCAGCATAACCGCCGGGCTTGTGGCGCTCCGGATACACGTCGCCATCCACGAGCTCGTTCCACCCTTGCAGCCACACGAAGCCGGCAACCTCGCAGCCCTGCTTCTCGTCGTACGCCGGGAACACGCGCTTCGGGTCGGCGAGCACTTTCTTCAACTGCTCCACCATGAGCCGGTAATACACGCCCGTCTCGGCTGCCTTCTTCGACCTTGCCTCTGGATTCTGGCTGCGATCCAGGCCCTTCTGCCGATGCGGCCCATACACGTCGCTTACCGCCACCACCTTCACGCCCGGGGCAGCCACCACGGCATTGAGCAGGTCGCCGCCGCGGGTGCCGATGCCGATGCAGCCCACGCCGAGGGTCCGGCCGGGCGCGGGGGCCGACAGAATCGCGGGCGCCGCGGTGGAGGCCACTGCCAGCGCAGTGGCGGTCTGGCCGGCGGCGCGGAGAAAATCCCGCCGGTTGAGCGATGCAAGGTTCCCCGCAGGAACAGCTCTGTTTGCAGTCTTCATGGTTGCATTCTGGAGGTTGGGTGAATGGCTTGCTGGTCTTCTGGTTGGCGGACAACGAAAAGGTGGATGGCTGGCTTGTTCAAGCCCAAGTGGGGCAACGACCTGCAGAGTCAGGGTGCAAATGGCCGCCGGCCGGCGCCGCCTCCGCAGGCGGCGGCTTTTCTTGCGGCCAGCCGGGCTTCAATCGCCTCGGACCTCGGCGTCTGGGGCAAAGCCCGCCCGGCGCGGCGGGCGCGCGGCCGGCTCCCGCTCCGGACACGGAACGATGCGGATGAAATGGGGAACGCCGGTCCCGCGCCTGCGGGACTGCGGGAGGCCCCGCCGGACACCTTCCGTTGGCGTCGGACAACGCACCGTCTGCTGCTGGGGCCATCGGCCCCCGGCGGTTTTCGCCGAGCCTGCCTGCCGGCCGGCCGGCCGGCGAAAACGGCCCGCGAGCCGCGGGCGCTCCCGGTTCGATTGCCTCGTCCCGGCTGAGAACGGAATTCACAGGCGCGATTCTCGCCAAATCTGGGGTGCTGTCAAACACCCGGACAAAGGCCGCGTCGGCGTGCTTCCGCCCGGCCGGTCGGCGAACAGCCGGGTGGCGAGTTTGCCGGTCGGCGGGCGGGGAGGCGGGGTTGGCGCGGGCGGCGGAGTCCGGGCGGGGAGGCTTTGACCTGGGGCCGGCCCCGGGGTTACGCTGCGGCCATGCGCATGGTTGCCGCGGCCGCGCTGGTGTTTGAGGGAGGCTTTGCCATCATGGTGTTGGAGGTGGTGGGAGCGCGTTACTTGGCGCGGGATTTTGGCAGTTCATTCTACGTCTGGGTCAGCCAGATTGGCGTCATCCTCACCGCCCTGACGGCGGGCTGAGCGGCGGGGGGCGCTGGCCGACCGGTTTGGGCGGGCGGCGGTGCTGGGCTGGCTGCTGCTGCCGGCCGGGCTGTTGACGTTTTTCATTCCAGTGCTGGCCCCGCGGTGCATGGCAGCGATTATCGGCCGGCACCCGGCCGGGGCGGACATCCCGTTGCTCTGGCAGAAGCTGGACCCGGCCCTGGGCAGCGGGCTGGTGTTTTTTCTGCCGTGTCTGGTGCTGGCCATGCTCTCGCCCTGCATGGTGCGGCTGGCGGCGCGGCGGCTGGCGCATGTGGGCCGGGTCAGCGGCTGGATTTACGCCGCCAGCAGTCTGGGCAGCATTGCCGGGGTGTTCGTGTCCGGCTACCTTTTGATCGAGCAGATGAGTCTGCCAAACATCTTTCGGGCGATGGGGCTGTTGACCGGGGCGGTGGCGGCGTTGTGCCTGGGGCTGGACCGGTGGTTCCCGGCGGCCGAGGTGGAGGCGGCGAAGTGAGGCTGCGCGGCGCCGGTCTCACCCTGCTCGTGGGCGGTCTGCTGGCCCGGCCCGGCCTGCGCGGCGGCGGAGATTCTTTTTGAGACGAGCACCCCGTATCACCACATCGAGGTGGTGGAGGAGGGGGAGTTGCGGCTGTTGTGCTTTGACGGGGCGCAGCAAACGCGGATGTCGCTGCGGGACCCGCTGGCGGGGCATTTCAGCTACACCGAGTTTTTTCACCTGGTCTGGCTGTGGCAGAGCAACCTGACCAACGTGCTCATGGTCGGCCTGGGCGGCGGCAGCGCCCAACGCGGCTTTGCGCATTACTATCCGGACCTGGTGGTGGAGACGGTAGAGTTGGACCCGGTGGTGGGCCGGGTGGCCCGGGAGTAGTTTGGCTACCGCGAGTCGCCCTGCCAGCGGCTGCACATCAGCGATGGGCGCCTGTTTCTGCGGCGGACGCGGCAGACTTACGGGGCCATCTTCATGGACGCCTACAGCGAGCACCGCTACGGCTCGTTTATTCCCCAGCACCTGGCGACGAAGGAGTTCTTCGAGCTGGCGGCGGCCCGGCTGGGCACCAACGGGGTGCTGGCTTACAACGTCATCGGCACCTGGCGGAGCGGCAAACCGGACCTGGTGGGCGCGCTCTACAAAACCCTGCAGGCGGTGTTCCCGCAGGTGTACGGGTTCCCGGCCAGCGACAGCCAAAACGTGGTCCTCATCGCCACCCGGGAACCGCGCCGGCTCGATTTCAACGCCCTGAACCAGCGCGCGGCCGTGCTGCTCAACCGGCGGCGCGTCACCCTGCCCACCTTCCGCCAGCGCCTTTACGCCCTGCAATCGGCCCCGCCGGCTTCGGCCGCGCGCGCCCCGCTGCTCACCGGCGACCATGCGCCGGTGGAAGGCTACCGCCGAGGCTTCTGCCGCCTGCCGGGTGCCTTTGGGGAGGTAGCCCAACTGGAAGGCCATCTGTCCGACACGTTGATGCCCGAGCGCGGTAAGCCGCACTACGAGTCGTGATGATGCACATCGCGTAGCAACCAGTAGCGCCTTCCAGCACCAGATGCACCGCCAGCCCTTCCGGCATCTCGAACCTGCCGTTGGCCCCTGAGTGGAGCCTGCCGCCAGCCACCAAGTGCGAAGCATCATATCCAAAATCCGAAACAGATTCCAAGGCTCCAAAGACCTAAATCCCAAACGTCCCCGCAGATTGAGGCAGCAGAACCTACCTAGCTAGTAAGACGCAGCGACTCGGCCTCGGGCGACGGTGTCCATTTTGGGAGGGCGCACTTCCACGTCGGGCTCTCCAAGCCACCAGCCTCGGCCAGTCCGATCTTGAGGCGCGGCGGCGGGCGTCGGCGCCCGCCCTAGGGCATACTGGCACGCGCTCGGACTCAAGCGGCTCGAGAGATGGCGCAGGGGATTGCTGTTGCTGCGCTCGGGCAATTCCTTGCGGCGCTGCCCAAGCGGCGCAGGGCACGGGAATGCTATTGAGCGCTGACGCCGGACGGACCAGGGCTTAGCCGGCCTGGCAGTCAGCCGGCTGCCAATAATCTGCGCGCTGACGAGCCGGAGGGCGTGGGCTGTGCGAGGTTTTGGGCTTGCCAGTGGATGCCGAGAGCCGCGGGGGCAGCTTGCGGGCCGGACGTAGTGGCTGCGAGGCGATCTGTGGTTCGGTTGCCAAAGGCAAGTAGCACGGTTGGGGCGAGTGTGGTAAACTTTGCGTGTTGAAGCACACAACCAGCTCATCCAGCAGGGTGAAGACAGACATATGAACGAACAGATCGGGACGTTGAAGGCCTGCCGCCCCAGTTGGGCGCATCGAAACAAAGTTGGGGCGAGATCTGGGGTTTGGAGCTTGATTGGGCTAATGGCCACGGCAGGGCAATTGTTGGGCGGGGCACTTTACTTGGACGGCAACGGGTCGTATGTGACGTTTGTGGGCACGGGGGTGCCCAGTGGTAACCAGAGCTTTACCATCGAGGCCTGGATCAACCCCACCAGCATCCCGGCTGGAGGCGAGAACGGTGGCCAGATCACTTTCTGGGGCAACCAGTCCCAGAACCAGGCCAATGGATTCCGGCTGCGTGGCCCCAGCGGGGTGCGCCATTACTTTTGGAGCAACGACCACGATGAAAACTTCGGCATCAACATCCTGCCCGACACCACCGGCCCCAATGGCGACGGGTGGCATCACCTAGCCATCACCTACGACGGCGTGCAGACGGTGTGGTATTGGAACGGCGTGCGCCTCGGTTCGCCCCGCACGACAGCCCCCGGGGTCAACGTACAACCGGTCAACCACCGCATTGGCTGCAGGTTGAATGCCGAGTTTTTCCATGGGTTCATTGACGAGGTCCGGATTTGGAACAAGGCCAAGTCCGCTGCCGAGATTGCGGCGGACATGAACCAGTCGCTGAGCGGGGCCGAGTCGAACTTGGTGGTGTATTTCGATTTCGAGGGTGACCTGGGTGACCGGGCTGGGGGCGACAACAACGGGACGTTTTTGGGCAATGCGACGATCGATCCGCTGGTCAACGCGCCCATTCAGACGGCTGCGCCGCGCATCTTTTCGTTCACCGCCAGCACCAACTGGGTGATGGTCGGCACGCCAGTGACGTTGTCTTGGCAGGTGACCAACGCGACGTGGCTGTGGATTGAGCCTGGAGTGGGCGCGGTGACCGGCGCCACCAACAGCGTGCAGGTCGTGCCCGAAACGACCACCACCTACACCCTGAGCGCCACCAACCCGTTCGGCATGCGCATCGCGCGCGTGACAATCACGGTGGACCCGGGCATCCCGATGGCCCATCCGCAAACCGTGGCTACGATTAAAAACACGCCAGTGGCCATCACGTTGACTGGGTCGGATCCCAATGGCGGCGTGTTGACGTTCCAGGTGGTGACTTGGCCGCGGTTCGGCCAGCTCACCGGTTCACCACCCAACCTCATTTACACGCCGACCAACGACTATTTCGGCAACGATTTCTTCACCTTCAAAGTCAATGACGGGACCTACGATTCGCCCGCGGCCACTGTGAGCATTCGGATCGAGCCTGAACCCACGCCGCCGACGGCCATTGTGCTGAGCTCGACCAACATCAACTCGATGGCTGGCCCGGGCCAGTTCCTGGCGGCGTTGCGGGCGGTGGATGCCAACCCGTTGGACACACACACCTTCGCTTTGGTGCCGGGCGAGGGCGACACTCACAACGGGCTGTTTCTGGTCAGCAGCAATTTGTTGTTGGCCGGGCCCGATTACGCGGCAGCGGCGGGCACACGCCTGTTCATCCGACTTCGGGCCACGGACCCGACCGGGCTGAGTTACGAGCAGGCGGTGGTGTTGTCTGTGGTCGAGATCCAGCAAAACGTTGTCATCAACGAAATTCACTACAACGGCCCGGATAACACTGTGCATGATGAATTCATCGAGCTGTACAATCCGCGACCGGTGGCGGTGGACCTATCGTTTTGGCGATTGCAGGGCGGTGTGGACTTTGTCTTCCCGGCTGGGACGAGCATACCTGCTGGCGGTTTTTTGGTGGTGGCGCAGGAGCCTGGGGTCATCCTCACCAATTACGGTGTCGCGGCGCTCGGCCCATGGGCCGGCCAGCTTAACAACGAAGGGGAACGGGTGACCCTGCGTGGGCCGCACGACGAACTGATTGATGAGGTGGAGTTTCGATCCGAGTTTCCTTGGCCCATAGCAGCCAATGGCCAAGGCGGTTCGATGGAACTGATCAATCCGGCCTTGGACAACAACCTGGGCAGTTCCTGGGCCACACCGTTGAATCCGCCACGGCCATCGCCGGGCCGGACCAACCAAGTCTTTGCCTTCAATGCAGCCCCCAACATCCGACAGGTCAACCATACGCCCAAGCAACCCACTTCGACCAATGCGGTGGTGATCACAGCCAAGGTGACCGACCCGGAAGGGGTGGCCTCAGTGGTCCTCAGCTATCAGGTGGTGTTACCTGGCCAGTTCATTCCGGCCACTCTGCCCCTGACCACAGCCCAGCTCAACAGCCTCAATACCAATCCCGGGTTGACCAACCCGATCAACCCCGCTTTCGAGGCCCCGACCAACTGGATCACCCTGACCATGCACGATGACGGCTTGGACGGCGACGCGGCCGCCGGGGACAACATTTACACGGTGGTGCTGCCGCCGCAGGCAAACCGCACGTTGGTGCGGTATCGGATCACGGTGACCGACACGTTCGGGGCGAGCCGCCGGGCGCCGTTCGAGGACGACCCATCGTTGAACTTTGCCTACTTTGTGTATGACGGGATCCCGCCGTATTTGGGCTATTCGCCGGCGGTGCTGCAGACGCTGCCGGTGTATTGGCTGATCACGCGCGATGCGGACCTGGCCCAATGCACGGCTTGGTTTAACACCGCCGATCAACTGCCCCAAGACATCGGCGGCATGCGCAATGCCGGCCGGCTCCATTTCAACTGGGAAGGCGCCATCGTGTACAACGGCGAGGTGTATGACCACGTGAAGTACCGGCTGCGCGGTGCCAATGGTCGGTACCATCCGGGCAAACGCAGTTTCCGCATCCGGTTTAATCGCGGTCGTTACCTGCAGGCCCACGACGAGTTCGGTAACCCGTTCCCGAAGAAATGGCAGGAACTGACCACCGGCAAAGGCCAAAGTAATCGTGGCACTGAAAGTTTCGCCCTCAACGAGGTCATCAACTACTTCCTCTGGAACAAGGTGGGTGTGCCTGCACCGGCAGCGTTCTTCTTCCATTTCCGCGTGGTGCGGGGCAGTAGCGAGACCAACCGGTATGACGGGGATTTCTGGGGCTTGAACTGGGCGCAGGAGGAATACGACGTGGGGTTCTTGGAGGCGCACAACTTGCCCAAGGGCAACCTGTACAAGCTGGTGGACAACTACGTGCTGGGGCGGGGCGAGTTGCGCTATCAAGGGCCGTGGGCGGTGACCAATGCCGCCGACTTCTACAACATCGAAAACAATCTCACCGGCTACCAGCCCACCGCTTGGTTGCTGGCGCACGTCAACTACTCGAATTGGTTCCGTTACCACGCGGTAGCCGAGGCGATCCGGCACTACGACGTGTGGCCAAGCTGCAATAAAAATGCCGCCTGGTACTTCGAGCCCATCTACACCCCGGCCAACAATTATCTAGGTCGGATGTGGCTGCTGCCCTACGACAGCACCGACACCTGGGGCCCCACCTGGAACGGCGGCCAAGACGTGTTGCATAACGGCATCTTTAACGACGCAGGGGTGGCGGGCGGCGACGCCGGAGAAAACCCCGAACTACAACTGGAGTATCGGAATGTGGTGCGCGAACTGCGCGACCTGCTCTTCCAGCCGGATCAAATCTATCCGCTGATCGACGCGTTTGCGGCGCGGATCAAGGATTTCGTGCCGGCGGACATGGCACGGTGGCTGGACGCGCCCGCGCCGGCCAACTACCGCTCGCTTTACATCCCCACTTGCCCCGGGGTGACTGGTGGGCTGCCGGCCTACGTGCAGGACATGAAGAACTTCATGTTTTTGGGTGGTAACAACGCCTGGTGGGTTGACCGCCAAAGCGTTGGCACCGGCGGCTGGATCACGCGCCTGGACCAGTTGGCTACCGATCCAGCCATCCCGAACAAGCCCACGATACGCTATCGCGGTTTAAACGGCTTCCCGCTCAATGGTCTGGTGTTCGAGTCTTCGCCATTTTCCGATCCGCAAGGCAGCAACACGTTCGGCGCCATGAAAGGACATCGTGTCTATTAGCTACAACGACCGACCGCCCTGGCCTGTCACTGCCGATGGTTATGGGTTCTCGTTAGCGCTGGCTGATCCGGCCACAGGCACTTACCGACCCAGCAGTCAACCCGGCGGTTCACCCGGCGCTGATGATCCGCCTCCAACTACCCCGCCCGTGCTCATCAACGAGGTGCTGGCGGCCAGCCAGACGCCTGCGTTGGACCAGATCGAGCTGTTCAATCCCAACCCGTTCCCCGTGGACGTGAGCGGCTGGTTTTTGAGCGACGACCCGCGTCTGCCGTACAAATACCGCATCCCGGCAGGCACGGTGATTCCGGCCGAAGGCTACCTAGTCTTTGACGAGACGCAGTTCAACCCGCAGCCTGGCAGCTCGAATAGTTTTGCTCTGAACGCCCTGGGGGACGACCTGTACCTGTTTGCTGCGGACGCCGAGGGCCGGCTGACTGGCTATGTGTCGGGGGTGGACTTTGGCGGCTCTGAACCGGGGGTCTCCTTGGGCCGGCATCTGACCAGCGATGGCCGGACGCGGTTCGTTGCGCAAGCTGCGCCCAGCTTCGGCGCCCCTAACGCTGGCCCACGCATCAGTCCGGTGGTCATCACCGAAATCATGTATCATCCACCCGTGGGCATGGACGAAGCCCGGGCCGAGTATATCGAAATTTTCAACTGGACTGATACGGCTGTGCCGCTGTTTGACCCGGCGGCACCCACCAACACTTGGATGCTCAAAGGCGGTGTGGACTTGATCTTCCCCACCAACCTCACGTTGGCTCCGGGTCAGTTCGCGTTGTTGGTCAATTTTGATCCTTCGGATGCTGAGGCCCGGACTGCGTTTCAGACCACTTACGGCCTGGGCGAGGATGTGCTGCTGCTGGGGCCCTACGCCGGCCGGCTCAACAATGCGGGTGAGGACGTCGAGCTGCAGCAGCGGATCCTGCTACACGAAACCAACGTCGCTGCCGTGTTAATGGACAAGGTGGACTACCGCGATCAGGCGCCCTGGCCATTGGGCGCAGACGGGTTCGGCCTGTCGCTGCAGAAGCTAGCACCCAACGTTTACGGGGATGATCCAGCCCATTGGGTCGCTGCTCCACCCACGCCCGGCCGGCCTACTACCACGGGCGGCTCGGCCCCGAGCATTTTGATGGGTCCGACCAACGTAGTGGTGGCGTTGGGCCGGCCGGCCTCCTTCAGCGTGGCAGCCATGGGCCCAGGCCCGCTGTCGTATCAATGGTTGCTCAACGGCACCAACCTGCCCGGGGCGACCAACCCGGTGTTGACCGTGTCTGCAGCGGGGCACCGAGACATTGGCACTTACCAGGTGCTGGTGTTCAATCGCTACGGCTCGGTCGCCAGTGCGCCGGCGCGGTTGGAGGTGCGCACGCCGGCCTTTATCTTGCAGCAGCCCCGTGACGTGACTGTTCGGGTGAAGCCAGACCCGGCGGCTGCGCCCACTACCAATGCAACCTTCAGCGTCGAGGCGTATAGCTCGTATCCAATCCGTATCCAATGGCGGTTCAACGGCGTGGATATTCCAGGCGCGACGAATGCCACGCTGGTCATCTCCAATGTCCAACCGCAGCACTGGGGCCAATACGTCGCAGCCATCTCCGATGAGGTTGATACGGTGCTCAGTCAACCGGCCTGGCTATATCCGCTGGTCCGCGCCGGGTTCGCCCAAAGCCCGCTCAGCCAAACGGTGGCGCCCAATAGTGTGGTGACGCTCAGTGCCATTGCGACCGGCTGGCCACCGCCATTTACCTTCGAGTGGCGTTTGGGCACAACCCCGCTCCTGACCAACGAGCAGGAGTCGCCGGTGAGCTTCTTTACGTTCCGAGCGCCGTCCAGCCCCGGCACCGTCCAATACCGCGCGGTATTGCGGAGCCGTTCCACCTCGGCTGTGGGTTCCTCGTACGCTACCATCACCGTGGTGGCCGATAGTGACGGAGACGGCCTGCCGGACGATTGGGAGCTGGCGTATGGGTTGAATCCAGCCGACCCGGCTGACGCACGGTCCGACGCCGATAGCGACGGAGCGGCGAATTACGATGAATACGTGGCGGGCAGCAATCCGACCAACCCTGCTAGTTACTTGAAGCTGGAGATCGAACGCACCAATGGCCTAGTGCTCAAATTCGGTGCAGTCTCCAACCGCACTTACTCGGTGCAATGGAGCCCAGCGTTGGGTGCGCCTTGGTCCAAACTGGCTGATATTCCAGCCCTGGCCACCAATTTCGAAGCTTGCCTGACGCACCGGCCAGAGCCGGTCGGCCCGACCAACCTCTTCTACCGCGTGGTGACGCCTCGGCAGCCGTAGGGCTTGGCTGTGGCCGGGTGAGCAAGTGTCCGGTCGCCTCGCTGCAGGGGCAGTGCGCGCGGCAGCCACTCCCTACAGGTTGACCACGCGCACGTTGCTGATGTTGGGGTCGTTTTGCAGTTGCTCCAGTACGGCAAACGGCGGCACGCTGTCTAGGTTTAGCACGGTCAGGGCCAGGCCACCGGCTTGGTCACGACTCAGGCTCATGTGGGCAATGTTCACGCCGTGTTGGCCCAACAGCGTGCCCAGGTAACCCACCATGCCTGGCTTGTCCTTGTTGTTCAGTAGCAACAACACCCCTTCAGGCACGATTTCCACCGGCCGACCGAACAGCCGCACGATGCGCGGCTGATGTTTGCGGCCCAACACAGTCCCGCCGGCTGAAGTCTTGTGCCCGTTGGAAAAAGCCGTCAGGTCGATCCATTCATTGAAATCGATCGTCTCGCTGGATTTGACTTCCTCGACCACCAGCCCCTGGGCAGCGGCCAACACGCGCACGTTGACCTGATTGACCTCGGCCCCGCGGATGTGCTGGAGGAATCCTTTCAGCACCGCACGCGTCAACGGCTCGGTGGGCACCTCGGCCGCGCGCCCGCCGTAGGTGATCACCAGCCGGTCGTTGCGCCGAGGCGCTACCTGCGCCACCAACCGGCCCAGCTTCTCGGCCAAGGTGAGGAAAGGCCTGACCATCTCGTAGGTCTTGGCATCCAAGCTGGGCATATTGACCGCGTTGCGCACCTCGCCTTGGAGCAGAAAGGCGGCGATGGCTTCGGCAATTTCGATGCCCACGTTTTCCTGGGCTTCCTCGGTGCTGGCACCCAAATGCGGCGTCAAAATCAACTGCGGCACAGTGCGCAGTGGCGAATCCGGCGGCAGCGGCTCGGTGGCATACACGTCCAGAGCGGCCCCCGCAACCTTGCCACTTTGGATGGCCGCTAGCAGGTCCGCTTCATTGATGATGCCGCCGCGGGCACAATTGATCAGGCGCACGCCGGTCTTCATCTTGGCAAAAGCCGCGGCGTTGATCATGCCCCGGGTCTCGTCACTTAACGGCATGTGAATGGTGATGAAATCAGCCGCCGCCAGCACCTCATCCAACTCGACCAAATCGGCCTGAAGTGCCCTGGCGCGCGAACTGGAAACGTAGGGGTCGTACGCCAACACCTTCATCCCGAAAGCCACGGCTCGTTTGGCCACTTCGGACCCAATCCGGCCCATGCCTAAAATCCCCAAGGTCTTGCCAAACAGTTCGGTGCCGGAAAAAGCCTTGCGATTCCACTGCCCGGCTTTCATGGAGGCGTCAGCCTGAGGGATCTTGCGGGCCAGGGCTAACAAAAGTGCAAGGGTCAACTCGGCAGCCGAGACGGTATTGCCGCCCGGGGTGTTCATCACCACTACGCCTCGTTCGGTGGCCGCGTCCACATCCACGTTGTCCACGCCCACGCCAGCTCGGCCCACCACGCGCAGTTTGGGGGCTGCCTCCAGCACTTTGCGGGTGATCTTGGTCTCGGATCGGACCACCAACGCGGCCACATCGCCGACTTGTTGCACCAGCTCCGCCTCCGAGAGGCGCTTGTCTAACACCACCACGTCGAATTCAGGCCGCTGCCGCAACAGCGCAATCCCTTTGGGAGACACCGGGTCACAGATCATTATTTTCATAACGCTGGCCCCTAGCCTACGGTTGCCTGACGCCGCCGTCGAGCCCAATTCCCGCGGTTTCAGGGATTCCGGCCGGTGCATCTCGCTTTCTTGCAGGTTGGTAGGGGTCGCAGAGGTCAGGTTGCCGAGCCTGCTTGCCCTGTGGGCTTTTTGTGTGCAGGGCCGCCGCAGATAACCGCCGGGCTTAACTCCACAGGGCAACCACCGCCCACGGCCAGTCGGCACGGCAGGACACTGTGTAGCCGCCACTGTCAGTCGGCGGATTCATCCGTCCGGGTCCACCGAGTCCGCCGCCTTACGGCGGCGGCTACCAAAGAACTGAAATGCGTAGCCGCCGGCGTAAGCCGGCGGATAAATCCGCCCTCAGGCCCATCATCCACCGCGTCACCGCGGTGGCTACCATCTTGATCCCAGTCCGCCGCCTTACGGCGGCGGCTACCACAGACCTGGAATCGGTAGCCGCCGACGTGAGTCGGCGGACGGCAAGAAAATGAGATGGGCCCGTCAGTCGGTCCAACACTGCGGCAGGCTTGACAGCGGCGGTCCTACACTAAGCTTTGGTTTGGGTGGACAGACGCATCATGCACAGTGACTGAACTGGCCCTACAGACCGCGGTGGCCTTGGGTGCCGGTGGTTTGATCTTGGCCCACTGGGTGGCCGAGCTATGGCTGGAGCGGCTTAATCAAAGGCACGTCCAGGCCCACGCTGGCGCAGTGCCGGACCCACTGGCTGGCGTCATGGACCCACCCACCTACGCTCGGTCAGTCCAATACACCTTGGCCAAGAGCCGGTTCAACCAGTGGGCAATGAGCTGGGAGACGGGCGTCGTGATGGGGGTGTTATTTAGCGGGCTGTTGCCCTGGAGCGCAGGCTGGCTGGAGCAGGGGCTGGGTAGCTCAGTTTGGACTCAGGCAGCCTGGGTGTGCTTGGTCGGTTTGCTGTTGGGATTAACACTTCTGCCACTGGCCTGGTATGCTCAATTCCACTTGGAAGCCCGGTTCGGGTTCAACACAGCTTCGCGCCGACTGTGGTGGACTGACCTTGGCAAGAGCCTCGTGTTGTGGTTGGGATTGGGCTATCCGCTGGTTGGCCTGCTGCTGTGGGCAGCCGAATGCACTGGCCCGTCGTGGTGGTTGTGGGCCTGGGCTAGCGCGGTGGGCTGGCAACTGCTGGTGCTGTGGCTGGCGCCGCGCTTGATCTTGCCTTGGTTCAACAAATTCACTCCGCTCCAGCCAGGACCGTTACGAGACCGGCTGCTGGCTTTGGCCCAACGCACCGGATTCCCGGTGGCCAGTATCCAGGTGATGGATGGCAGCCGGCGCACGCGTCATTCCAACGCGTTTTTGGTCGGCCTGGGCCGGTGGCGCAAGGTGGTGTTGTGGGACACGTTACTGGAGCAGTTCACTGAAACGGAATTGGAAGCGGTGTTGGCCCATGAGATTGGCCATTACCGCCTGCGCCACACCCTCAAGGCGCTGGCCTCCGTAGCAGTGGGGTTGCTGGTGGTATTGGCGGCGCTGAGCTGGCTGGCCCGGCAACCGTGGTTTTATGGCGCGTTCGGATTCACACCAGGGTCATTAGCGCCGGCGTTAGTGCTGGCGTTGTTACTGACCAATCCTGTGGGTTTTTGGCTATTGCCGTTGGTGCATGGGTTATCGCGCCGATTCGAGTTCCAGGCCGATGCGTTCGCTGTCCAAGTGATCGGCTCAGCCCGACCCCTAATCGCCGCGTTGAGGCGGTTGAGCGAGAAGAACCTGGTCAATCTGACACCGCATCCCCTTTACAGCCGCATTTACGATTCGCATCCGACCTTGTTGGAGCGGGAACAGGCGTTGAGCTGGGCTGCGCCTGGCACAAACGCGGCAACCTGAATGGCCGCTGCGCGTCTGGGCCAGGCCGGAAAACCGGGCGTGGAATGGCCTACTGGTGCAAGGTTTGGGCCAGTGCGAGCACCAGTTCGCGTCCGAACCGGAGGCGATCTTGGACTGTGGGGCGTCGGCCTAATTTGGGGCAGAAGCCGATCCGTTGTTCCATGAGCGCCACCGGCACACGGCGCTGGCGATAGAGCACGTTGGTATCTGTGGCGGGCTCGGTCCGGACCGACAGCGCGCGGCTGGGATCGAAGCTGGTCTGGGCCACCAACAACTTGTAGAGCCGTTCAAACCGCTTCAACAACGCCGGGTCGGTCACCTGCGTCTCCAGATACTCAGCCGTCTCGGTGTTGTGCAGGTTCAGCATCAGATCGATCCGACCGCCCTTGTCCAAGTGATCAAACAAGGCGCGTTTGACATGCCAGATTTCGGGCATCCGACTGCGCCATGCCGGCTGGCTCGGATCCACCTCGTCCCAATGCCGGTTCAGATCGTACCCCAAGGCATTGAACCGCACTGTGCCAGCCACCAGACCGTCTGGATCCATCGTGGGGACCAGCTTGAGCTGGCATCGGCGGCGCACTTGAGCCGCTTGCGGGTCGGCTGAAATCAGGAACCGAATCGCTCCCTCCAACACAAACGATGTCGGCGCCTCCCAAGCGTGTTGCCGGGCAATCACCCACACGCACGGGTTGGTGGCCTGGCCTACAGCAGGCTCGTCAATGCTGACCAGATACAACGCCCGGCCCTGCACGCTCTGACCAATGGCCTGGACCTGGGCGTGAGGCGATCGTTTCACCTCGGCCAACAATGCCTCCAACCGACTCAACGGATAGGGGGGCACATGAGCTACCCACACCGAATCCTGTTCGACCCGTAGCGCAACAGTGGCCTGCTTGGTGTGCGGGTCCCAGTCCATGCTCGGGAAATGCTGCCAGGTGAGGTTGTCAAGGCTATAGACCGGGATGGTGTCCGGCCCCATGGCCACCGCACCAGGTCGGTCGTTGTATTCGCCCACCAAATTGGTCAGGGACAGCCTCAGCGTCCGGCCCGCAACGCCGTCGATCCGGAAGTAATACCACGTCGCCTGCCGGTTCCTGCCGCGATAGTCCGTCTGGCCCACCACGTGGCAGCGGAAATGGTCTGACCCGATCTGCTCGACCAACCCCAGTGAACCGCCCTCAAAGTTGTGATGGAAGCTGACCGCGCCCAAAGCCGCGCCAGGCCACACACCCAGCAGCCACAGCCCCAGCCGGCTTGCTGTTGGCGGCTGGTGACGAGACATCGTCTGTGCAGCGCAGGCCGATGATTCGCCCACGACAACAGCCTGGGTTTAGGGCGTGACCGGCAGTTGTTCGACGTGGCGTTCGGGTGTGATGAGCACGCCCTGTTCCTTGTATGGCTTCAGCAGGAAATGCGTGGCGGTGGACAACACACCTTGGATGGTGGCCAGTTTTTCCGACACGAACGTGGCCACCTCCCGCAAGCTATTGCCCTCCACCAACACCAGCAAATCGTAGCTGCCCGACATCAAGTAACAGGAGATCACCTCCCGATACTTGGCGATGCGCTCGGCCAGCCGGTCAAAACCGCCCCCACGTTCGGGCGTGATCTTCACTTCGATCACCGCCCGCACCAAGTCCACCCCCAGCTTCTCTTCGTTCAAGACGGTCCGGTAGCCCAAGATGACCCCATCGGCTTCGTAAGCCTTGATGCGGGCGGTCACTTCCGCCTCGGTCATGTTCAGCAAAGCCGCCAGTTGACTCGGCCTCAACGCCGCGTTTTCCCGGAGCAATTTCAACACTGGATCCATGCGCCCACAGTCTTAGCGCCCGGCCCGAGGCTGCTCAATGCCGAAACGCGGCCTGCCTTCAGCCCAGGGGCGGCTTTGAGTCTTTCCATCCGCCAACTTACGTCGGCGGCTGCAGGGCGGGCAGAACAATCCCGTAGCTGCCGTCGTAAGACGGCGGACTCAGCGGATCCAACGGACCAATCCGCCGACTCACGTCGCCGGCTACGTTGGCTGCCTGGGCCTGCCGGCTGGACGGCAGCTAATACTTCACGGGGCGAGTAGGTTGGCAAAGCTGTGCTGCGCCAGGAATACCAACCTGCAATAAACCGAGATCCACCACACTTGCCCACGCTGACGATGCCAGTGGACACTGTGCCCGGAACTGCTGGCCCGCTCTTAAGCCGGTAGCAGACCACCCCAGCGCTCCCACCGTGCCGTATCGAGCTGGCCACCGGCTCAGGGCTTTTTACAAACTCTTTACACACCAGCCCTGCTTAGGGGTAAGCTATTGTTAGCTATGAAGACTGCGGGCTTGTGCGGTCGGGGCGCGGTAAGCCAGCCGGCTGGCAAACAAGCCAGCGCGCAGGCCGCTTGCGCAGGCTTGGCCCCGGCTATCAAGATGCCTTACTCTGTTCATCCATGGCCGTGGGCCTGGTTCATATGGGGCCGGCGGTGGCCGAGTCATTGGCCGGCTGCCGGGCAGCGGGCTTGGGTAGCTGAGGCCCACCGGTCGCATCAGATCGGCGGGCTGGCTGCACCGGGTGCAGCCGGTGCCTGGACAACGGCCAAGCAGTGGAGCTGGACTGCCTATGGCACAACCGTGGACCTTGACGGTTTCTGCTTCCGCCGTTGTCCAGACTGACGGAAGAATGCTGGCGATGGACAAACGACGGGTGCTGGTGATTGAAGACGATTCGGCCATCCGGCAAGGGCTGGTGGACGCGCTGCAGTTTGCCGGTTACGAAGTCCTCCAGGCTGCCAACGGCAACGACGGCCTGACCGAGGCGCTCCGGGCAACCTACGACCTGCTGCTGCTGGACCTCATTCTCCCGGGCCACAGTGGCTTCGAGATTCTCCAAGCCGTGCGCGCGGCTCGGCCCACGCTGCCGCTCATCATCCTTACTGCCCGCGGCGAAGAAGCCGATCGCATCAAAGGCCTGCGCCTGGGCGCCGACGACTACGTGGTCAAGCCGTTCAGCGTCCGTGAATTGCTAGCCCGGGTCGAAGCCGTGCTCCGGCGCTCACCTGAACGACCGATCGAGGTCAATCGAATTCCCCTGCCGGACGGCGTGGCTGACCTGGCTCGGTGCGAAGTGCGATTCAAAGACGGTAGCCGCGCCGAGTTGTCCGAACGCGAAGTGCAACTGCTCCGCTACCTGGCCAGCCACGCCGGCCGAGTCATCTCGCGTGAGGAAATCCTGCAGCGGGTCTGGCGGCTGGACCCAAGGCAAGTCGAGACGCGCACCATCGACATGCACGTGGCGCACCTGCGCGCCAAGCTGCGGGACGACGCCGACCAGCCCAAAGTCCTGCTGACGGTCCGCGGCAGGGGTTACATGATCGCTGCAACCCAAAGCGCATGACACCGCAAATTCGAACCGCGCAATCCGGGGCTGCCAGCAACATCGGAGCGTCAGCTCCGAACCGCCCTCGGGCGCATCCGCGCTCCGGTTTTGAGGCTGGGACTTGGCTCGGATCCGAATTTTCGAGTTTGGGGCCTTGCTGATGAACCGCCCTTGGAGAATCTGGTCGGTCTTTGGCCTGAGCTTGGCCGTATTGCTGGCAGCCACCGCTTGGGTAAGCTGGATGGCCTTGCGCCTTGACCACGCCCAGGCCCAGGCCCAACAACAGGCCGAGTTGGAGGAGAAGGTGCGGTTGGCGCTGTGGCGACTGGACTCGATGTTGGCACCGCTGGTCGCCCAGGAAAGCGCCCGGCCATACTTCGTGTATCGGCCCTTCTACCCTGCAGACCGCGCGTTCAGCCGCCTGTTTAACGCTCCTCAACCCGGCGAACCACTGGTGCCTTCCCCGCTGCTGACAGCAGCCCCGAGCAACGTCCTGCTCCATTTCCAGTTTACCCCGGGCGGGCCGATCACTTCCCCCCAAGTGCCCACCGGCCCGGAACGGGCCTTGGCCGAAGCCAACTACGTTTCTGCCCAGGCCATCCAGACCGTCGCCGCGCGGCTTCGGCAATTCGAGCAAATTTTGTCTCATCCGGCTGCGCCTGAGCTGGCGCGACAAGCAGGGGCCGTCCACGCACCACACACGACAAATCAGGCTGCTCAGGGGCCCACGTTCGAGACTCGTCAGACGGCTGCGAAAGCTCAGCGGGACGACTCGCCTGCAGTGCTCCGCAACTGCGACGTGCTGCTGGCCATGTGCACGCTGCCGGAGCCAGATACCAATCTGCGCTATGTGAGTCTGCCGGCACCTATCGCTGCCCAGGCCATGGCCCAAGGACCGGTGCAGTCCAAGAAAGGCCTGTTTCAACAGGAAGACCCCGCCCAGCAGCAGCTTGTGCGCAATGTAGGCGAACTGCAGGCCCGCGCTCAAACGCTGCTACAGGCCTTGGATATCGGTGCCCAAAACGCTGCCTTGAACTTCCCTCCCACGGCCAAGGCCATGGTTGCCGAGGGCACACTGAAGCCGTTCTGGTTCGACGGCGCGCTGGTGCTAGCCCGGCGGGTCACGGTTCAAGGCCAGCCCTACATTCAGGGTTGCTGGCTGGATTGGCCAACCCTGCGCCACTGGATGCTGGAGGCAATCAAAGACCTGTTACCGAACGCTGCGCTGGAGCCGCTCCGAGACAATGCAACTGACATGCAGGCCCGGATGTTGGCTGCGTTGCCGATCCGGCTTGTGCCAGGTGCACCGCCTGGCTCCGTGCGTGCCGGTTTATCCCCAGTGCAATTGGTGCTGTTGGTGGCCTGGGGCTGCGTGCTGTTGGCGGCCGGTGCAGTGGCAGCGCTGCTCTACGGGGCAGTGTCGCTGAGCGAACGGCGCGCTGCATTCGTGTCGGCTGTCACCCACGAACTGCGCACCCCGTTGACCACCTTCAAGATGTATTCCGAGATGTTGGCTGCTGGCATGGTCACCGATGAAGCCAAGCGCAACCAATACCTGACCACGCTCTGCGCCGAGGCTAACCGCCTTAGCCACCTGGTGGAAAACGTCCTGGCCTACGCCCGGCTGGAACGCGGCAGCGCACGCAGCCGCATCGAGCGGCTCAGTCTGGGCGATTTGCTGGTCCGGGTTAAACCCCGCTTGGTCCAACGCGCCGCGCAGGCTGGCGTCCAGTTGGTCGAAGACGCTGACCCGGCTGTGCTGCAGACCGTGGTCGAGGTGGACGTAGGGGCTGTGGAGCAAATCCTGTTCAATCTGGTGGACAACGCCTGCAAATACGCTGTGCCCACAGCCAGCGAGAAGTTGATCCACTTGGAAGCCCTGCCCGAGCGGGGCAAGTTTGCCATGCTCCGGGTGCGCGACCACGGCCAAGGCATCTCCGAGGCGGCTGCGCGACGCCTATTCCAGCCGTTCAGCAAACCGGCGTCCGAAGCCGCCGGCACTGCGCCGGGCGTCGGCCTAGGGCTGGCGCTGTGCCGGCGGTTGAGCCGCAGCATGGGAGGCGATCTGTGGCTGGACGCCCAGGTCAAGCCCGGCGCCTGCTTTGTGTTGAGCCTGCCGGTCGCCACACCGGCTTAGCCGCCGCGGCTTGCCGCCGCCTTCAATCCGCAGTCCGCACGCTCCGCGAAGCACCGCAAGGTAGCCCGACTGCCAGTCGGCGACACAGCAGAATGCCATTCTGCGCTACCGATGCACGTGCCCTCCGTTAGACAGCTCGGGCGCCCGTAGTCTGCCGTGCCGCGAATTGGTAATCCGCAGATCGTTCACCGGGCCTGCGGTCTCGGCGAATTCTCGGTTGCCGAGCCGCAAGTCCACTGGGTAGCACCGGCCGCTGGCCGGTCGGTTTCGGCGGCCCGCCGGAACCCAGTGCAGCAGTTAGGAACTGCCCGTTCGGTGCACGACGAAGCGCGCTCGACTGCGCGCCAGCTCTTGGAGTGCGGCGACTTTGACGCCGCTTTGGCTTGGGCATGGCGGCTCTCGGGCCGTCTGCGGTGTGCCTCGGGCGGGCAGGTGTTTCGGAGGACGTTTGAAAATACAATTGGGCCGCTTGCGTACCCAGGGCGGCGCTGCGCTTGCCCTGGGCTGATGCACCGCAGCCCCGTCGGGGCGGCCACCGGTAGCGCAGGCTGGCAGCCTGCTGTACCGCGGATTGGCAATCCGCAGACCGTTCATTGCGCCTGCGCTCTCGCTGATCGTCAGTTGCCGACCCGAAAGTCGTTGGGAGGCACCGGCCCCTGGCCGGTCCGTTTCGGCGGCCCGCCGAAACCCGTTACTCCAACTGGGAGCTCGCCGTTCCATGCTCGACGAGGCGCGCCCGACCGCGCGCCAGCGTTTGGAGTATGGCGGCTTTGACGCGGCTTTCGATCTGCAATCCGCAGGCCCGACGAACCAGCGAGCGGTCCGCCGACTGCCAGTCGGCGCTACAGCAGAATACCATTCAGCGCTACAGGTGGCCTCGGGCCGCCCACTGAGCAGGCGGGCCGGTTTCGAGACCGCGGCAGAGATTGAGAGGTAAAATGGCGTGCTCTTTTTCCCAGGGCGGGGCTGCGCTTGCCCTGGGCTGATATACCGCCGCCCCGTTGGGGCGGCCTACCTTGGAGAGCACTGGCCGCTGGGCGGTTGGTTTCGGCGGCCCGCCGAAGCAATAACCCCGACCTTCCAGCTTCCAGCTCCGAGCTCCCAACTCGGAGCTCCATGCTCCACGCCCATGCTCGATGCTCCACGCCCCACGCTCGCCGCGTTTTGCTCTTCTGTCTTCAGTCCTCTGTCTTCTGACCCCAAGTCCCATGCTCCATGCCCCAGGCTCTCTGCCTGAACCAAGCTGGTTGCACCTGTTTGGGTGACGGGTCGGGAGCGCGGGGCCTGCTGCTGGGCGACCGGGCGCTTGGGAAAAAGAGGCCGAGTGGCTTGGGTTGGCGGTGTGAATCGAGTCACTGGAAAGTGCACTTGGACTGGTGGCGTTGGGCTGAGGTGCAGAACTGAGTGGCCTTGGACGGGCCGGGTGAGCTACAGCTTGCGGCGAGGGAAAAACGTGTGATTTTTCCCCAAAAGACCCGCCGGGCCAAGTCGGCCGCAGGCTCCGGGTCGCCGACACGATTATTACGGCAAGATGCAACGGACCACTAGCCAACGGGCTGAACGGATCCAACGGCTGGACCAAGCGCTGCGGGAGCGGATCGTGCTCATGGACGGGGCCATGGGCACGATGCTGCAGAGCTTGAAACTGGCTGAGGCCGACTACCGCGGCAGCCGGTTTCGCGACTGGCCCAAGGACTTGAAGGGCCTCAATGATGTGTTGAACCTGACGCAACCGGAGGTAGTGGCCCAGGTGCATCGCCAGTACTTGGAGGCTGGCGCTGAGATTATCGAGACCAACACGTTCAATGCCCAGGCTATTTCGCTAGCGGACTACGGCATGGAATCGTTGGCCTACGAGATCGCCCGAGCTGGTGCGGCGGTGGCTCGACAGGTGGCCGATGAATTTGCTTCTGCCCACCCGGGTCGGCTTTGTGTGGTGGCTGGCGCTATCGGCCCCACCACCAAGACCGCGTCCATTTCCACTGATGTCACCGACCCAGCCGCACGGGCGGTGACATTCGATCAGTTGGTGGCTGCCTACACCGAGCAGGTGCGGGGCTTGCTGGATGGCGGTGCGGACCTGTTGCTGGTGGAAACTATCTTCGACACGCTCAACGCGAAGGCAGCTTTCTTTGCCATCTTGGATGAGCTGGATCGGCGGGGGTTGCAACCATGGCCCTGCCCGTTCGGCCAAGAGCACGTCCAAGCGCAGGCGGTTGACCCGGCCCAAGCGGTGCCGTTGATGGCGTCGGTCACCTTCATTCAGCCGGGCAGTAACCGGGGTGTGACGGGCCAGACGCTGGAGGCATTTTGGAATTCGATTGCGCATGTGCCGTTGCTGAGTGTGGGGTTGAACTGTGCGTTGGGGCCGAAGGAGATGCGGCCGTTACTGGCTGAGCTAGCGCGGCTGGCCCCCATCTGGGTCAGCGCCTATCCCAACGCCGGTCTGCCCAATCCGCTATTGCCAACTGGATTTCCAGAGACCCCGGAGAGCTTTTCGGCTCAGATTCGGGACTGGGCCCAGGCGGGTTTGGTGAATGTGGTGGGGGGCTGTTGTGGCACCACCCCCGCCCATATCCGGGCAGTGGCTGAGGCGGTGCGGGGCTTGCCACCGCGCCAACCGCCGCGCCTCGAGCCCCACCTGCGGCTCAGTGGCTTAGACGCACTGACCATCGGACCCCAGACCAACTTCGTCAACATCGGTGAACGGACCAATGTGGCTGGGTCGCCCAAGTTCGCCCAGCTCATCAAAGCGGGCAACTTCGAGGCTGCCTTGGCCATTGCCCGCCAACAGGTCGAGCATGGGGCCCAGATGCTGGATGTGTGCATGGACGAGGCGCTCATTGACGGGGTAGCGGCCATGACGCGGTTCCTGAACTTGCTGGGCAGCGAGCCGGAGATAGCCCGGGTGCCGATCATGATCGATTCCTCGAAATGGGAGGTGATCGAGGCGGGCCTCAAATGCCTTCAGGGCAAGGGCGTGGTCAACTCGATCTCGCTCAAGGAGGGCGAAGAGAAGTTTCTGGCTCAGGCCCGTCGCATTCGGCGGTATGGGGCGGCGGTGGTGGTGATGGCCTTCGATGAACGGGGCCAAGCGGATACGTTGGCGCGCAAGATCGAAGTGTGCCGGCGGGCTTACCAGTTGCTGGTGCAGAAGGCTGGGTTTCCGCCGCAGGACATCATTTTGGACCCGAACGTGTTGACGGTGGGCACTGGCATTGAAGAGCACAACCAATACGCCGTAGCGTTCATCGAGGCTACCCGCTGGATCAAAGCCAATCTGCCCCATGCCAAGGTCAGCGGGGGCATCAGCAATATCAGTTTCAGTTTCCGCGGTCACCAGGCCATCCGCGAGGCCATGCACAGCGCGTTTCTGTATCACGCCATTCGAGCGGGGCTGGACATGGGGATCGTGAACGCTGGCATGCTGACGGTGTATGAGGAGATTCCCAAAGACCTGCTGGAACGGGTGGAGGACCTGTTGTTGAACCGACGGCCTGACGCGACCGAGCGGCTGCTGGAGTTTGCCGCGCGGGTCAAGAAGGCGGACCGGGCTGAGGCGGGAGATGTGGTTTGGCGCCAGGCGCCGGTGGAAGAGCGGTTGAAACAGGCGCTGGTCAAGGGCATTGCGGATTTCATCGAACAGGACACCGAAGAGGCCCGCCAGAAATACGGGCAGCCCATTGCCGTGATCGAAGGCCCGCTGATGGCCGGGATGAACGTGGTGGGCGAGCTGTTTGGGGCGGGCAAGATGTTTCTGCCGCAGGTGGTCAAGTCCGCCCGGGTGATGAAGCGGGCGGTGGCGTATTTGACGCCATTTTTGGAAGCGGAAAAACAGGCGGGCGCACAGCCTCAAGGCCGGGTGCTGTTGGCCACGGTCAAAGGCGACGTGCACGACATCGGCAAGAACATCGTGGGGGTGGTGCTGGCCTGTAACAATTACCAGGTGATCGATTTGGGCGTGATGGTCCCCTGCGAAACCATTCTGCAAGCGGCGCGGCAGCATGAGGTGGACGTCATTGGTCTCAGCGGCCTGATTACACCGTCGCTGGATGAGATGGTGCGCGTGGCTCAGGAGTTGGAGCGGGAAGGCTTCAAGGTGCCGTTGCTGATTGGCGGCGCCACCACCAGCCGGGCCCATACAGCGGTCAAGATTGCCCCCGCCTATTCGCAACCGGTGGTGCACGTGCCTGACGCCAGCCGGGCGGTGCCCGTGTTGAAGAACTTGTTGGCCCCGGAGCAACGGACAGCCTTCATCCAGCAAGTCCGGGACGAATACGCCCGGCTCCGCGCCCAACATGCCGGCGCAGCGCAGCGGCTGTGGACGTTGGCCGAAGCGCGGGCACGCCGGCCCAAACTTCGCTACGACGACCTGCCGGGACCGAGTTTCTTGGGCATACGGGTCTTGGACTCGGCCCTGGCTGAGGACCAAGTCACCCAGCAGGCCCAGCGCGTGAGTCTGGCTGAGCTGGTGCCGTTCATTGATTGGTCGCCGTTCTTCCACGCTTGGGAACTGCGAGGCCGGTTTCCGGCTATTTTGGATCATCCCAAGCACGGTGAACAGGCCCGGCAACTGTATGCCGACGCGCAGCGGTTGCTGGAGCGGTTGGTGGCCGAGAACCTGTTGCGGGCTCGGGCGGTCTATGGGTTCTTCCCGGCCAACTCGGTAGGGGACGATGTGGAAGTGTATGCAGATACGGCGCGACGCCAGGTGCTGACCACGTTTCATTTCCTCCGGCAGCAGGTGGTCAAAGATGACAACGCGCCGCAATGGTGCTTAGCCGACTTCATTGCGCCCAAGGTGCATCCGGATTTTCCCGATGGCCCGCCGCTGGATTACCTGGGTGCATTTGCGTTGACCACAGGCTTCGGGCTGGCCGAGCTGGTGGAGAGTTTCCGGCAAGCCCACGACGATTACAGCGCGATCTTGGCTGAGGCGTTGGCCGATCGACTGGCTGAAGCGTTTGCCGAGTACCTGCACCTGCGGGTGCGGCGGGAGTGGGGCTATGGCAAAGACGAACAGCTCACTCACCAACAGTTGCTGGAGGAAGAATACCGCGGCATCCGGCCCGCCGCAGGTTACCCAGCTTGTCCAGACCACAGCGAAAAGCGGTTGCTGTGGCAATTGCTGGATGTGGAACGACACACGGGCATTCGGCTGACGGACACTTGCGCCATGTGGCCGGCCAGCAGCATCAGCGGCCTGTACTTCGCCCATCCGGAAGCCCGCTACTTTGCCGTGGGCAAGATCGAGCGCGACCAGGTGCTGGATTATCAACGACGCAAAGGGATGAGTTTGGCTGAAGTCGAGCGGTGGCTGGCGCCCAACCTCAACTACGATCCGGCCACTCCGCCCGGAGCTGCAGCGGTGGTGGGCAGCCTACCGGTAGCCTCCGCTTCCCAACCGCCGGAACCGAGCTAACAGGCGGTGGGCAACAGCGGGTTTGGGGAAACGCTGTTGAAGTTTCCCAAGCATGCGGGTAGGCCGCCCAGCCCACAGTCGGAGGCTACCATGTGCCGGCGTCAGGTTTTCTCCTCGATCAACTCGCGCCGAGCGCCGGCCAAGAGGTTATCCACGAAGTTAGTGGTGTAATCCCCGCGGCGGAAGGCGGGGTCTTGCAGGATGGCTTGCTGGAAGGGGATGGTGGTCTTGACCCCGGTGATGATGTATTCCTGCAAGGCTCGGTTCATTCGGTCCAAGGCTTCGCGGCGGTCTTTACCGCAAGTGATCACCTTGCCGATGAGCGAGTCGTAATCCGGCGGGATGGTGTAGCCGGCATACACGTGGCTGTCCAACCGAACGCCGCGTCCGCCCGGCGGGTAATACATCTCGATCCGGCCCGGGCACGGCCGGAAATCGTCGAAGGGATCCTCGGCATTCACACGGCACTCGATGGCATGGCCGCGGAAGTGGATGTCTTTTTCCGAAAGCTTGAGCGGCTCGCCCATGGCAATGAGGATCTGGGCTTTGACCAAGTCCAAGCCGGTCACCTCCTCGGTGATGGGGTGTTCGACCTGGATACGTTTGTTGACTTCCAGGAAATAGAAGTTGCCGTGTGGATCGACGATGAACTCGACAGTGCCGGCGTTGGTGTAGTGGGCTGCCTCAGCGATTTTGATGGCTGCCCGGCCCATTTTTTTGCGGAGGTCTTTGAACTTGTTTTCCACCAGGGGCGAGGGGGTCTCCTCGATGAGCTTCTGATTGCGGCGTTGGATGGAGCAATCCCGTTCGCCCAAGTGAATGATGTTGCCGGCGTTGTCAGCCAGGATTTGGAACTCGATGTGATGGGCGTTCTCGATGAACTTCTCGATGTAAACGCCCGAGTTGCCGAACGCCTTTTCGGCTTCGGACCGGGCGGTATGGTAGCCTTTGAGCAGCGAGATATCGTTGTGGGCAATGCGCATGCCTCGCCCCCCGCCGCCAGCTACCGCCTTGATCAGCACCGGGTAACCGATCCGCTTAGCGGTCTGAAGTGCTTCCTGCTCGGTCTCGACCACGCCTTCGGAGCCGGGGGGCAACGGCACCCCAGCTTTGCGAGCTAGCTCACGACTGACGGCCTTGTTTTCCAAGGCGTTCATGGCCCGTGGGCTGGGGCCGATGAACCGAATGTTGCAGCTTTCGCACACCTCGGCAAAGTGCGGGTTTTCAGCCAAGAAACCGTACCCTGGATGAATAGCGTCCACGTCGGCGATCTCTGCCGCGCTAATGATCCGGTCAATTCGCAGGTAGCTTTCAGAGGCCGGCGCTTTGCCGATACAGATGGCCTCATCAGCCAGTTGCACGTGGATCGAATTGGCGTCGGCCTCCGAGTACACCGCCACGGTCCGAATGTTCAAGTCCTTGCAGGCGCGGATGATGCGTACGGCGATCTCTCCGCGGTTAGCCACCAAGACCTTCTCGAACATGGGCTGGAATGGATGGCTTGGGGCAACAGTTTAAGCCGGACGCACCCTAAACAAGGGCTGGCCGAACTCGACCGGCTTGCCATTTTCGACCAACACGTCGGTAATGACCCCTTTGAGCTCGGCTTTGATCTCGTTCATGACCTTCATGGCCTCGATGATGCACACCACAGTGTCGGGCTCAACCACCGAGCCCACATCCACATATGGGGCAGCTTCAGGTGAAGGGGCACGGTAGAACGTGCCGATCATGGGCGATTTGATCTCCACCTCGGGCGTGGCTGGCGGGGCAGCCGGAGCCGGAGCCGCCGCAACCGCCGGCGGGTGGGCTGGGCCATTGACCAGAGGCACCCCCAATACGTTAGCTACCGGTTCTTCAGACGCCACAGTCTGACCCACGGCGCGCTTGAGCCGAATCTTGAAGCCATCCCGTTCCATCTCGAACTCGGTGATGGCGTTCTTTTTCATCAAATCCACGATGGCCTTGATGACCTTCAAATCCACAGCGCGCCTCCGGGTTTGGTGCTCCACAACTCCGTCGTTGCCCACGGCAAGTGTTGCTTAACAAAAAAGCAGTGGCCGGCTACCGACACTGCTTTCCCGTCGTCTTCCAATGCGCGCAAAGCCTAAGACCTCAGTCAAGCTTGTCAAGCGCCAAAACCGGCAAGGCCAGAACCAGCCAGAACCGGTTCAGAAACGACGCTACAGCGGGCAACAGTCATGCCGTTAAGGTTAAAGATATCCTGCGTTGGCGAGGATCGAGCGCTCAGTGTTCCGGTGATGCTCAAGCTCTATCCTAGCGGTCCAGCTTCAGTCTCAAGCTACTGATGCGTAGAGACTTCGGGATTGTTGAACGCTCGGATCGCTTGTCCGTGCCCAAAGCCAGCCCAAAAACAGGAACTGTGGCCATGCTAAAGCTGGAATAAACAGGTTGAACTCGACAAACTCTTGCATGGCCAACCCAAACAGGCCCAGCCAGACGGGAAACAGCGCGGTAGATTGGGCACTTTTTCGATATAGTAGCCCTAGGTTGCCCAAAACCATTGCACTGAAACCCAATAGCCCTACCAAGCCTGCGTCTGAGCCCTGCTGAAGATAATCGTTGTGGGCTAACCGAGCCATTTCAGCCTCGGGTGGTTTGACCTGACGGTACATGACGCCGAACGTGCCTGGCCCAGAGCCTAAGAGCGGTCTGGCCCGGATCACGCCCAGGGCCGCTTTCCAGTAGTGCAGCCGCGCACCCATACTCTTGGCCCCGGCTGAAAAGTAGCCTTGGTGCCTGGCCAAAAACACGCACAGACCCGCTGCCAAGCCCACCACCAATATGACCGTCCGAAGGCGCGTCAAAGTCGTGAACCCGAGCACCCCTACCCCGGCCATGATCAGCAAGATCAGCCACCCAGCCTTCGAACCGGACCACCAGAGGCAAGTCAAGCTTGCGCCGCCCAACAGCATGGCCAGGGCCCAGCGCAGGAGCCGGCTCAGACCCTGGCACTGGCCAATTGCCCCCAACAACATCGGCAAGGTCAACAGAATCGCCCCGGCTAACGTGTTGGGATAAAACAATGTGCCGTAAATGCGTTGGCTTTGTAGCTTAGCCAGAAACTCTGGCGAGGGCGGCTCGGTCAACTTGGGGTATTCGTAGGCAAAAAACCAGCGACGCGCCTCTTCCAACCCGCCAAAATGCTGGTCAAAGCCCGCGACCAAGACCCCTGCAAAGCCAAGCCCCCAACTGATCCACACCCAATGCATGGTGCGCACCCAACCCAGCACACACAGGCCCAAGTAAAAACAGGCTGCGCAGCAGGCAAAATGGCTCACCGTCAGGGCCGACAGACGCGGTTCAACGCTTTGGGTTGCTGAGAGCAGTTGCCAGCCCAGCCACAAGGCCGGTAGCCAGAGCACCCAACGCGGCGTTCGCTCCGGCCACCGCCACAGCGTAAGTCCTACGCCCACCACCGCTACAACCGATCCGTAGCCCCACACAGTCGGCCACGGCATGAACAGCCAGCTCAGGAGATCAGCCGGTGCCGGGACCTTTTCGGCCAACACGACCGGGTTCCCGAACTTCAGCAGCAAGACCCCTAGCCACAGCCCCACAAGAGCCGTCACCAAAGCCTCGCGTGAGGCGAGCCTGCCGGTGGTGGTCTCTGCCATGGCTAGCTGGACGTCGCCTTGCCAGGCTGCTGGACAGCCAGGCTGCGCCAGGGTCTCGCGGCAAGGGCTGCACCGGCTCCGTCAGCTAGCGCCGCCGAAGTAGGGCCAGGTATTGGGGGGGCTTTCATAACGCCAGATTCAGCAGACCCACCTCCAGAGCCAAGGCTTCCTGGATGTTGGTGTTAAGCAGCCGTTGGGTACTTTCCAACACGCGCAGGTTCTCTTCGGCTTGAGTCGGGCTAATCCGGCTGGCGACGGCTGCGCTGGCCTGGGCCAGTTCGGCGAAAGCTAGCCGAGTCGAATCCTGCTGAAGCGTCAGCAGCCACACATCCCGCAGCCACCATTGCAACATGCTCAAGATGTCGGCCCGCTGGCGCCGGTAGTCCGCTTCCACCGCCGCCTTGAGCTCCTCCTCCCATTGGGCGCGCAGGTCTGCCTCCAGCTCCAACGGTTCGCTAGGTTCGGCCCGCCTTGTCCTAGCTCGAGAGCGCGCTTCGGGTTCGGGTGCTTGCGTTTGCTGAGCCTCGTATCGGGCCAGAGGCGACTCGCGCCTGAGGCTCAGTTCCAGTTGTTGTTTGGTAGCCTCCAACTGCTCCAGCAGAATGGACAGCAGCCGGTAACGGCTCAGCACTGTGCCTTGCTCGGTTACGGCCATTTGGGCGAAGCGACCAAGCCAAGCCAGGAGTTCGGGGTTCCGCCCCGGGCCGATGGCTTCGGCAAAGTTCAACCGCACACATCGGGAGACCACCGTTTCCAAGAGCCGGTCCGGTTCGGTTGATAGCAGCAGCAATAGCGAATCGGCTGGAGGCTCCTCCAAGGTCTTCAAGAACGCGTTGGCTGCACTGGGGTTCATCCGGTCAGCTCCCACAATGATCCCCACCTTAACCTGCGCCTCAGCGGGCTTTTGGTAGATCAGGTCACTTAAGGGCCGGCGTTTGGACTCTTTGCGCGGCACCAATTGCTCGATGCGAATCAAGCGCAATTTGGATTCGGGCCGAACCCAGAGCACATCCGGATGAGTTTCAGCCGCCACGCGGCGGCAGACCGCGCATCGGTCGCAGCAATCCAGCGCCAACCCAGCCCGACCCCGTCGAGGTGGCTGCTGGCAATTGAGCGTCATGGCCAGCGTGCGGGCCACTTGTTCCAGCGGCTCCAATGCCGCCCCGGTAAACAGATACGCATGCGCAAGCCGCCCGCGGTCCAGGCATCGCTGTAAAAGCTCTATCGCAGTCGGGTATTGGGCTAGATCGCTGAAGGCCATATGGAGTCGAAGCCGCCGAGCTTGCGCCTGCGCTCCGGCCAGGGCCGGTTCAGCCTGGTCTGGGGCCGAAACTAATCATTAGCCCCTTGCTGACCGGGCAGCGGCACTTGACCGGGCAACCGCACATGCTTGACCAACAGCGGGATACTGCCCACCTGCCGCCCGTCCAAGGCAATGTTGATCGAGTAGTGGCCCTCCTTGTCGAATTTGAGCTTCTGAATGTTCACAATGAAGTTGCGCGACACAAAAATGGCGTCCTCAGGCACCACCACCTCAATCGGGATGTCGATGTCCGGCATCACCGGCCGACCATCTTCATCGACGAAATTGAGTCGGACCTTGTGAGGCCCCTCTTCGACCTTGTTGAAAGTCATCCGCAAGGCCACCGAACACTGGGGATGAATCGCCGGTAAGGCCGGCGCCTGGATCGTGTCGAACGTGCCCAGGATATTCAGCTTACCGAACTGGTCGGTGGCCGCATCGCATAGCACTGCGATCTGGATGTCCATGCCGCCAGCTTACACTACCCAGCCAGCGCTTCAGCAAGTTTCTTTGCTGGCCTGGTGCTGGGCTTGGGCTGCCGCGGCACCGGGCCCTGCGAGCCGTCACACATCCACCCCGTTGCAGCTCACACCCGTCTGACCGGTCTGAGCTGGTTTCGACTCGAGTCGAAAGCCAGTCCCAGCCTTATGGAGCCGGGTCCAGCCGCACGTAGCCGGCCTCGGTCCGACCCAGGAAGTAACCGTAACCGCAGTTGCGTTTCTGCAACAGGATACCCTTGAAGTTGTACTGGAGGTTGGTGGTGGCCGGCCGACAGGTGCCTTGGAACAGGCCTTGCCGAGCCAGGATCTGCACTGTGAGCCGATTGCTGCTGGTATTGACCACGCGGTTGTTGGTGGACAGCAGCGTGATGGTGTTGGTCAATTCGGTGGGCAGCTCGCGGATGCCCAACACCAACCATGCGTTGGTCAGGTTCAGGACCCGATTGGTCGAAGACTGTGGCGGTTCGAACCGGGAAGCGATCACCACCGGCTCATTGGTGAACCCGCCTGGGTAGTATCGGGCTTTGGGCTGGGTGGGTTTGATCCAGCTCAGTCGGCCCCAACCATCGTCGCTGGGCAGGTTGGTCAAGGTAAGCCAGCCCAACAATGATCCGCCGCGGTTGTAGAGCAGGTGGTAGATCGGTAGCTCGCCGCGACGGGACAGGTAAGCCGAGTGAGTCACCGGAGTCGAGTCGGCCAACTGACCTGTGTAGGAGACGCGTCCTTGGGTATTGATCTGCGCGGTGGCAAACCCGCAGCCGGACGGGCCGGCGTCGGGGTCCTCCGAGCCGCTCAGCGCCATGGTATAGGCGCCCGTGTAGGCATTCGCATCCAGCCGGCTATGGGCAATGGATCGGTCGGCCAGCAACACCGCTACCCAGGAACCATCGGTGACGTAGCCGGTGATCTGGTCGGCGCCCTCTCGGGCCCACAGCTCCACTTGTAAAGGTGCCGCGTTACGGCGCTGGAACACCCGCACAAACCGGCCATCGGCCTCAAGCTGCCCGCTCCAGGCGTAAGTGGCCCCGCCCAGAAGCAACTTGGCGCTAAACCGCCGGCTGTTATCCACCTGCGCCTGGAAGAAGCCCGAGCTGTGCGGCCGGACCTCCTCCAGCTCATAGAACAGCCCGTTGTAGAAACCGGCTACCGGATGGAAGTCGAAGTTGGCCTGGATGACCAAGTTGGACTGCATTTTGAACAGCAGCCGGTCGGACGAGCCGCTGACCCCGCCACTCCAACCGGTAAAGATGCAATACGGTTGCGGACGCGCCCGCAGCTCATAGGTCTTGCCGATGATCAACATCGCACCATTCAAGTTTGGATACACTGTGCCGAGCCGATTCGTCAGCACGGTTAACGGGGCCTTGGCGCATTGGGCCAAAGGCAGGTAGGTCACTGGGAACGCAGTGGTGCTCACCAAGCTGCCATCGCTGACCATGACCAAGACGAGCGTGGTGCCGGTCTTGATCCGATTGGGCTTGTTGGTGGCGATGAGTAACGTGCGGTTTGCGCCACTGCCTCGCACTATTAGGTTCTCGTCGCAAACCACGTTGCGGTTCGTGGACACGGCCCAGACAACCAGATTTGCTGCCGGCGTTTGCGCGTCTCCCACGGTGAATGGAATCGGTCCAATCTGCTCGCCCATCGGCGACACCTGCGGTTCAATAGCCGAAATGACCGGTGGCGTATTGGTCCCCGGCTCCGATGCGGGACGAACCTCCACTGTCACTTCATCAGCCGCACTGAGCGCGCCGTCCTTGGCCGTCAACCGCAGCACATACAGCCCGTTGGTCGAGAACACCGCCGTGGCGTTGGTCCAGTCCGCCTGGTAGAACGTCACCGTGCCTGGGCCGCTTACCTTGGACCAACTGATTGTCAGGGCCCCAGGCGGATTGGGTAACCCGTCATCAATCACTGTCCCGCGCAGCACAGCCGGGTTGGGCAAGGTGACGGTCAGGTCCGGCCCGGCATTCACCACAGGCGCAGAATTGCTGCTGACTATCACGGTCACATCGGCACTGGCCGACAAATCGCCGTCGCTAGCTGTCAGACGTAACACGTAGGTGCCAGGTGTGGAGAAGCTGACAGTGGTGTTGGTTGCCAGGGCGTTGGCAAAGGTGACAGCGCCCGGGCCACTGACTTTCGACCAGAAGGTGGTCAGCTTACCCGGTGGGTCAGGCAACCCATCATCGCTGACAGCCCCGGCTAACGTCACTGGTTTGGCCATGGCGGCCTTAAAACCAGCCCCGGCATGGACCGACGGTGGCCGGTTGGTCACACTGGCCAGCGAAATGTTGTTTGTGTTGTGCACGGTGACGGTGACATCGTCGCTAGCGGACAAGGCACCGTCGTTGGCCGTCAGGCGCAGCACGTAGGTGCCGGCTGCCGAGAAGGTGGCGGTGGTGTTGGTGGCGGCTGCATTGGCGAAGGTGACAGTGCCTGGGCCACTAACCTTGGACCAACTGAGGGTCAGTGCTCCGGGCGGGTTGGGCAAGCCATCGTCCGTGGCGGTGCCGCGCAAGGTGGCGGCGTTGGGCAGAGTAACCGTCAGGTCCGGCCCGGCATTGACCACAGGGGCTCGGTTGGTGGTGCTGTTGTTGACGGTGACGGTGACATCGTCGCTAGCGGACAAGGCACCGTCGTTGGCCGTCAGGCGCAGCACGTAGGTGCCGGCTGCCGAGAAGGTGGCGGTGGTATTGGTGGCGGCTGCATTGGCGAATGTCACAGTGCCTGGGCCACTAACCTTGGACCAACTGAGGGTCAGTGCTCCGGGCGGGTTGGGCAAGCCATCGTCCGTGGCGGTGCCGCGCAAGGTGGCGGCGTTGGGCAGAGTAACCGTCAGGTCCGGCCCGGCATTGACCACAGGGGCTCGGTTGGCTCGGGCGCCGGACCACGAAACCTCATCCGAAAAATCGCTTTCCAAGCCGTTCGTGTTGTAGGCCGTGACTGCGAAATAGTAGGTGCCGGTCTCTTCTAGGCCCGAGACAGTGTTGGTGGTCACGTTGCCGACATTGATGGCGTTGGTATAGACGCGACTCCGTGGCCCGTAATAGACGATGTAGCCTCCCAGGTCCGGCTCTGGGTTCGGGTCCCAAGCCAGCGTGACGCTTTCGTCGGCGCACACTGCCGCAGCCCACGCCGCAGCGCAGGCCAGCATCAGCCACGCAGCACTTCGGCTCGGCAAGTCACTGTGTTTCATGCTCACCCTTGGTCTGGTTGCACCTCCTCGAAGGGCCCTGTAGCCATTAGCCTGCCAAGGTGCTGCCGAGAGAGTGGGACCGTGAGCTGAGCGGCAGCGCCAAGGAAGGCTTGCGAACGCCGAAGCCCAATACTCGCAGGCACTTAAGCCAAATTCACGCTGTGCACGTGGCGCCCTCCAGCCAGTGCACTCGGCACCATGATTGCTCCAGGCTGTCCAGGGATCAGACGCGCGGGCTAAAAGCCAAACAGTCAGCCGCAGCGCCGGTGCCGCTGGCTGGACCGCCACACAGGTTGGCAATGCTCGACGCGCAAGCTGGACTGGCAGAACCTGAGATCCGGTGCAGGGTGGGTGCGGACTTGTCTAGTCGGATGCGTTTGTCGAACCTCCGCAGGCATGATCAAGCCCAAGCAGGCGGATGTTCAAGCCGCGGGTTTAGGCGCGGGGCTGTTGGTGCTGACGTTTTTGTATATCGGGCTACGCGTCAGACCCGAGCTGGATTATGTGGCCGCTGCGCCGGTGTTTCAGTTGACTCGTGTTTTTTTCCAGCGGTTCACACGCTGGCCCGGTGGGCTACTGGAGTACGCGGCGGCGTTTTTGGCGCAGTTGAATTACCACAACTGGTTAGGTGCGGCGGTTTTTGCTGGTCTGGTCGGCTTGGTGTTGTGGGCCAGCGCAGCTTTGCTACAACGGTTCACCGGTTACCTGTGGCCTGTGGCTGCACTGGGGCCGGCGTTCTTGGTGTTGATGGCGCGCCAACGCCTTGATGCGGCAGCTTTCAGCCTTGGGGTTGGGCTAGCTTTGGCTGTCGGGGCGGCGCTGGCCTACACGGGCCTGCCCAGGCACTGGTCTGTGGTGCGCATCGCCACAAGTTGGGTCATGGCCGGCCTACTGTTCTATGCGGCTGGTCTTTGGCCATGCGCTCTGTTTGTGGTGCTGAGCGGAGGCTATGAACTGGGTGGGGGAGGTTGGATTACGGGCTTGGGCTGCGCCGGAGGGCTACTGATGGGGCTGTTGCTTAGGTTGGCTTGGTTCCAAGAGATCGAGCTGGACAGGCTGCTCAACCCTTGGGGCCGCGGTCTGCCACTGCTGCTGGCAGTTGCGTTGCATCTTTACCTGCCGCTGGCCACTGTAGCCATCGGGCTGCTGCGCCGGCTTGAACCCGTAGCTACGCCTGGCGTGCCCCCACAGCGCAAGCCCACGCCACTGCGCGGTTTTGCACCGGGGGCACGACGGCGAATCACACCCCCAGGTTGGTCGAGTTTCAAACGGGCTGCGGGCCTGACTTTTTGCATGGCCGGGGCGGCCCTGGTCTGGACCGGGCTGGACCAGCAGCGCCACGGCTTACGCACCATCGCCTACTGCGCGGCTTGGGATCAACACGAGCGATTGCTGGCAGCAGCAAGGCGCCTGAGTAGCCTGGATCCAGCTTCTGAAATCCGGCTGCATCGGGCGCTGTTTCATAGCGGCCGGCTCCTGCAGGAGCTGTTTACTTTCACCAACCAGCGGCTCTGGACTTTGTTTCCCGAGCTGCGCTACGGGCAGGAAGCTTGCCGAGCCCAAAGTCAAACCTGGCTGGAACTGGGCCAGGTAAACCTGGCCGAACATTTCGCCCACGAAGCCTTGGAAATCGAGGGTGAGCGGCCTGATTTGCTCCGGCTCCTGGCCTGCGTGCAAGTTCTCAAAGGCCGGCCCGAAGCGGCCCGGGTTTTCTTGCACGCACTGAGTCGGGTGCCCTTTCACCGGGGTTGGGCACGGACCTGGCTACGGGCCTTGGCAGCCGACCCGCGCTTGGCCGAGCTACCGGAGGTGCGTCTCATCCGATCCCGAATGGTGACTACTGACCTGCCGCACAACGAGCCGGCTACCGCGTCGTTCCTTCGGCAACTGCTCCATTCCAACCCGCGCAACCGGATGGCTTTCGAGTATCTGATGGCGCACTACCTGTTGGCCCGCCAACTGGACAGCTTGGTCCAGGAACTAGCCCGGCTGGACGCGTTTGGTTACACCAACCTGCCGCGGCACATTGAAGAGGCGGTAGTGCTGTACCAACACCTGCAGGGCGGTAACCCAGTCGAGTTGCATGGCCGCCAAATCCGGCCCGAGACGCTCCAGCAGTTCCAGCAGTTTGCCCAAGCCGTCGCCCGCCAGACTTATCAGACGCCCCAAGGTCAGCAAGCGCTGGCTCGTCAGTTCGGCCATACCTATTGGCATTACTACTTCTTTGGCCAGCAGGCCGCTTTAGGCACTTCGCCGGTCCGGGCCACTGAATCGTCTTGAAGCCCGCCGCCAGGCCCCAAGCCCCTCTCGGCTCCAGCCAGATTCTGCCTCCGAGCCGGGTTTTCGGCGCAAACCGTGCTGTGAAGCGCGGGTATCCGGACGGCTGTCCTGCACCGGGAGCCGGCTGGGCCCGGCTGCCCACGAGTCCGGCCCCATGGCGGAGCAGCCGCTGGATTGGCTTTGACCCGGCACGCAACTTTTGCCAACTTGGGTTGTTGGAAAACAATGGCTTAACTGGAACGTCGCCGATGCACAGCTCGCTGAAGAAAGTCTTGGCCGAGGCTGCCCAAGTACCGCCACCGAAGGTGGAGGAGTGGCTGAAGGCTTGGCGCGTGGCCACCCAGAACGGCTCCCAAGAGACGGTGATTGAGTTTGTGTGTCGGGAGACCGGCACCACCGAGGAGAATTTCCTCCAGGCGTTGGCGCGGGTCTTGAACTGGCCGTATATCGATTTGCGGCGGACCCAGGTGCCCACCGAAGCTCGCAACAAGATCTCCACCAAGGTTGCCTTCCAGTACCTGGCTTTGCCGGTGGATTTCCAGAACGGCACCTTGCAGGTGGCAGTCAGCAACCCGTTCGACAACGCCATGCTCAGCGCCGTGCAGTTCGATGCGCGCTGCCCGGTGCAGTTTGTGTTGGCCCCCAAGGCCGAGATCGACAAAGCGCTCAAGAAATACTACGGCGTGGGGGCTGAAACCCTGGATGAGCTGCAAAAGGAAGAAGAGGAACCCATCGAGTTGCTGGTCGAAGACCGCGAGATTACCGATACCGACCAGGAAGCCTCCGTCATCAAGTTCGTCAACCAGATCATCTGGGAAGCTTACAAAGATCGGGCCACCGACATTCACTTCGAGCCCATGGAAGACGAGCTGCGCATCCGGTACCGCATCGACGGCATCCTGCACCAGACGCCCATGCCGCCGCAGCTCAAGCGCTATCAGGCCGCCATCATCTCGCGCATCAAGGTCATGGCCGGCATGAACATTGCCGAAAAACGCTTGCCCCAAGACGGGCGCATCAACGTCCGCATCAAAGGCGAAGAGCTGGACATCCGCGTCTCGACCGTACCCACGGTCTGGGGCGAGAGCGTGTCGTTACGGTTACTGACCCGGGGCAAGATTTTTCTGACCTTGGACAAGCTGGGCTTCGACCCGGAGGAAGAGAAGGCCATTCGGGAAATCATCGTCAAGCCGCACGGCATCATGCTAGTGACCGGGCCGACCGGCTCGGGCAAGTCCACCACCCTTTACGCCTGCCTGAGCAGCATCAATTCGGTCACCAAACGCATCATCACCATCGAGGAACCGGTCGAATACGAACTGAAAGGGATCAACCAGATTGCGGTCCGGCATGACATCGGCCTGACGTTTGCCGTAGGCCTGCGGCACATCCTGCGCCAAGACCCCAACGTGATCATGGTGGGCGAGATTCGTGACCTTGAGACCGCCGAGATTGCCATCCGGGCAGCGCTGACCGGCCACTTGGTGTTCAGCACGCTGCACACCAACGATGCTCCCAGTGCATTCACGCGGCTGATTGACATGGGCATCGAGCCGTTCCTGGTGGCTTCCTCGGTCGAGGCGGTGCTGGCTCAACGGCTGGTCCGCAATATCTGCCCGGTCTGCAAGACGGTCCGGCAGGTTGACCCGGATTACCTGCGGCAGATCGGCTTCCCGGAGGAAGACATTGCCACCACCACCTTCTATCACGGGGTCGGCTGTGAAGATTGTCGGCAACTGGGTTACCAAGGCCGCCAAGGCATCTACGAGCTGCTGATTGTGCGCGAGCCGCTCCGCCCGCTGATCATGGCCCGGGCGCCGGCTAGTTCCATCGCCCAAATGGCTATCGAGCTGGGCATGCGCACCCTACGCAATGACGGCTGGAAAAAGGTCAAAGCCGGTCGCACGACCATCGAAGAGGTGCTGCGCGTCACCCAGACTGAAGAGCATTACAACCTGATCGAGGAAAACCTGACCAAAGCCCCGGTGCGGCCTTTGGTGACGTCGGCTCCCAGCAAATCATGAAGGCGGCTCGGCAAAAGCTCATCGATGCGGGTGCCGTAGTGCTGGGCTTGGGGCTGCTGGCCCTCCTGGCTTGGTTGCTTTCCCAAAACGTGGCCATGCGCCTGACCACCCAAAAGATGCCGCCAGCCATGTTGGACAAAGTCATCTTTGTCATGGAAGGCATGAGCACCATGCACTGGGTGCTGTTGCTGGCGGGCCTGCTGTTGGTGGGCTGGCCCCTGCTGCGGCAAAAGACTGGCGCGGCCGCACCGGCTGGAGCGGGGCCTGCGGCTCAGGCGCGTCGGAAAGCCACTCCAGCTCGAATTGCCTTTTGCAATGTGCTCCAAGCCGAAAGTGACGTGCGCCGGCTGTGGCAGTTCAGCACTGCCGGACGCAAGGTGGCGTTGCAGCGCGAGGAATCGCGCCTACCCAACGAACGGCTCCCAGCCAAGCTCATCACCAAGGATTGGCAGTCGATTTTCCAACCCAAGTTGAATGTGGCTTGGTTGCCGTCGGGTGACGTGTTCCTGCGCGTGTTGCACCTGCCCCGGACCGATGACCTGGAAGAGCTGCAGGCCATGGTCGAACTGCAACTGGAAAAGGTCTCGCCCATGCCGGTGGCGCAGGTGGTCTGGACCTTCGAACGGCTCTCCACCGGCCCAGCCGACCTGCAGACTGTGATCGTGGTGTTGGTGGCCCGCAGCGTAGTCGAAGAGTTCCTGGGTAAACTGGAAAGCCAAGGGTACCTAGCGGATCGGCTGGAGTTGCCGCTGCTGGACCAAATCCGCGCAACCCAGGTCCGGGCCGACGGCGTGTGGATTTACACCGGAGTCAGTCCGGATCCGTGGACGTGCTTAGCCGCCTGGTGGTATGGCGGGGTGCTCTACAACCTCACCTTGGTCCGGCTGCCCGATAGCCCCAACCGGGCTGAGCTGTTTCAGGAACAGCTCCGCCAAATGGCTTGGGCCGGTGAAGTGGAGGGCTGGCTCACCAGTCCGCCCAAGCTCCATGTGGTGGCCGAAGGCGAGGTGGCCGACGCCTGGCGCAGCCTGTTGCCGGCCGACCAGCCGGTGGAAGTGATCCCGCCGTTATCCGGAGCGGAGTTGGCTGGGTTGACTGTCCGGCGCGCGGTGGCCAACGGCGTCGGGGCAAACTTGTTACCGGCGGAGTTTGCCACCCGATACCGCCAGCAGTTTGTGGACCGGCTCTGGATGCAGGGCATCGGTGCAGCGTTGCTAGTGTATGTAGCAGTGGTGCTGGTGTATTTCGGGCTCACCGAATGGGCCCGCCTGCGCTTGGCCAAAATCAATGACGAGATCACCCTCAAAGCCGGCGCCTATACCAATGCCCTCCAGATGAAGGAGCAGGTCAAGGTGCTGCAAGACCAACTGGACCTCCAATACGCTGCCCTGGACACCTACAAAGTGGTGGCGGACCTGTTGCCCGATGGGCTGGTGGTGGACCAACTAAACTTTGAGCGCGGACGCAAAGTCACCCTCATCGGCTCAGCCGCCACTGACGACATGTCCAAAGTCCAGGACTTCAACGACGCCCTCCGCAAAGCCACCGTCAAGGGCCAACCCCTGTTTGCCAAAGTCCAAGCCCCCTCGATCAACCCACGCCAGGGCGGCCAGATTCAATGGAGTTTCTGGGGCGAACTCAACCGCACGGAGATGACCGAATGACCAGCTTGTTGGACAAGCTGAACTTGCGTCCGGGCGAACGCCGCTTCGTAGTGGTGGTGGGCATCCTTGTGTTTGTGGTGCTGAACGTGTGGCTGGTCTGGCCCTCCTTTGGCGAGTGGGGCCGTATCGAACGGCAGATCAAAGAAGCCCGGAAAAAGCTCAAGATGTTCGATGATGAACTGGCCAAGACCAACCTGTACCAGCGCCAGATGACCGAGTTGCGTCAAAAAGGCCAATACGTGGCCACTGATGACCAGGCTTCTCAGCTCCAACGCGAGGTCACTTCCCAGGCGGCGCTGAGCGGTGTGCAGATCATTCGCGCTACACCCGGACGCGGGGTGGCAGGCGGCCGGACCAATTCATTCTTCGAGGAACAAGTGCTGGACATCAACGTGTTGGCCGGTGAAAAAGAGCTCATCGATTTCCTCTACAACTTGGGCGCGCGGGGCTCGCTAATCCGCGTCCGCAGCATGAACTTGAGCCGCGACCCGAGCCAGACCCGGCTTTCTGGCAGCATCACCTTGGTGGAAAGCTTCCAAAAGAAACCGCCCCCCAGGCTGGCGGCCATCACGCCCGGTGCGACTGCCCCCAAGGCTGCTCCACCATCAGCCAGCTCGAGCGCCGCCCGACCGGCTGGAACTACCGCAGTCAGCACCAGCGGTGCCCCTTCGGTGTCCAAAGCAGCCGCTCCGACAACCAAACTTGCCAGCCCGGTGCCCCCTGCTGCCAGTAGCTCAGTAACCTCAGCTCCGCCAGCCACCGCTAAACCGGCACCCGCCAAAAGCACCAAAGGCAACTGGCTGCGGCGGCTCTTCTCGCGCCAGGCCGGCGCGGCGGCCAAACCCCGCTCCAGCCTCCAGCCGATGCCGGTTCAGTCCTGCGACTTTGCTTCTTGTTTGTCGATGGATCGTCTGACTTTAACCCAATTCGCATCGTGAAAAAGACGACTCTAACTTGCATTGTGGTGGCCCTGGCGGCTGCCGGATGGTGTGCGGATAACCTGCCCGAGACAGTGCGGCAGATTCTGGACCGCACTTATGCGCGCGTGGGTGCTGCTGCCCTACCCACGGACTCGGCTGGGGCTGAAGGGGTGCTGCTGGCGGCAGCAGCCAGTCCGGCGCCCGGCCCAACCAATCCGCAGCCTCCCACTGTAAGCCCAGCGCCAAGTCCAGCGCCTGCCCCTGCAGCGTTGACCAACGTGGTTAAACCGGGCACCGCCGCGCCTGCCCCTACACCTAGCCCCAGCCCATCGGCGGCAGCGCCCACCAATCAGCCCCAAGCTGGCACTGCCGCCCCTGCGCCGACCAAGTCGTCAGCGCCCACCACACCTGCTGGCGGCGGTATGCCCGCTTTTCCAGCGCGCGATCCCAAGCAAATCTGGTCCAACGCCATTGCTACACTCCGTGCGCAAGGCCGGACCAATGAAGCTGATGCATTGGAACGCATGGGGCCACCGGGCGGCACCAATGTTTCGGCCACAGCCGCCACACCTGCCCGTGCAGATCGACCGTCTGCACCGGCGGTTACACCCGCTCCTGCCGCACCGGCTGCGGCGGCTACTAATGTGGCCGGAGCTCAACCACCCGCACCCGCACGACCTGCTGCAGCGCCAGCGCCCAAGCCGGCACCGGCTCCGGCGGCTACCCCGGCGGCGGCGCCCGGTGCACCGGGTGCGCCGCTACCGGGCGGCCCAGTTGCAGGGGCACGCCCCCCGGCGGCGGCTGCTGCGCCGGCTCCCGGCACCGCTGGGGCCACTCCGCCAGCCGCTCAGCCCGGGGCCACCAACAACCCCGATGCCGATATCATCCCAGCAGGCATGATCAAGTTTCAAGACGTGGACGTAAACGACGTGCTGACGATCTACCAAGAGTTGACCGGCCGTACCGTGTTGCGGCCCAGTAACTTGCCTGCCACCAAAATTACCATCAAGACCCAGACCGATTTGACCCGACGCGAGGCGGTTTTGGCCCTGGACAGCATTCTGTCCATGAACGGGATCACGATGATCCCGCAAGGGGAAAAGTTCGTCAAAGCCGTGCCGCAAGCCCAAGCCAACCAAGAAGCCAATCGTTTCTACGCCGGGTTGGCTGAGGAGCTGCCTGAAGCGGGGCAGTTGGTCACCTATATCGCGCATGTGACCAATGCACCGGTGCAGGACGTGGCGCAGGTGTTACAGCAGTTTGCCAAGATGCCCGGCAACAGTATCCTGGCTATCCCCAGCACCGGCACGCTGGTCATCCGCGACTATGCCGAGAACGTCAAGCGCATGGTCGAAATCCTGCGGCTCATCGATGTGGCCATGCCCCGAGAATACGAGTCCATCGTTATCCCCATCAAATACGCATTGGCATCCGACATTGCCAACGTGCTGGGCAGCCTGACCACAGGCGGCGGGGTTACCACCGTGGGCCAGCAACAGACCCGCACCGGCCTGAGCACCGGCACCACCGGTTTCGGCACGCCTGGCATGGGGACGCTGCCAGGCCAGCCCGGCTACAATCCCCTCCAGCCAACCACCGCAGCAGGCCGAGCGGGGCTCAGTTCTAGTGTTGCAGGCCGATCGTCGTTTGCTGACCGGCTGCGCAACATTGTTTCTCGCGCCGCCGCGACCGCCGCAGGTGAAATTGTGGTGTTGGGCCAGACCAAGATCATTGCCGATGAACGCACCAATTCACTGCTTATCTACGCCTCCAAGGAAGACATCGAGACCATCAAAGACATCATCAGCAAGCTGGATGTGGTATTGGCCCAGGTGCTGATCGAGTCGCTGATCTTCGAAGTGTCGCTGGACGACAATCTCAGCTATGGGGTCAGTTACCTGCAGCGCAAGCCCAGCACCTTGGGCGATTTCACCGGCATCGGCGCCATCAAGAACATCGGCATCCCCACGCCGCTGGATTTTACCTCGGTGAGCTCGGGCACCAGCACCGGCACGGGCACTGGCACCGGCACCGGCACCAGCAGCGGCGGGTTGGCCGCCAACCTGCCAGCCGGATTCAGTTACCTAGCCCGGTGGGGCGACTTTGACATCGCCGCGCAAGCCATCGCTACCGATAGCCGAGTCAATGTGCTGTCCCGGCCGCGCATCCAAACTTCGCATGCGGTCGAGGCGAACCTGTTTGTGGGCCAGACGCGGCCCTACCCGATGGGCATGAGCTACGGGGGTTACTACGGCGGCTATTCGTCCATTCAACAGCTCCAGATCGGCATCACGCTGTCGGTCTTGCCCCTGATTAACCCTGATGGGTTGGTGGTGATGGATATCCGCCAACGCATTCAGACCATCGGGGGCGAAGTCGAGATTGCCAACGTGGGGAAGGTCCCCGAGACCATCGACCGCGAGGCCAACGCCAAAGTGGCCGTGCGTGACCGCGAGACGGTGGTGCTGGGCGGGTTCATCAGCGCTGAACGCCGTAAGTCCGCTTCCGGTGTGCCGCTGCTGAAAGACATCCCCCTGTTGGGCAACCTGTTCCGCAGCACCAGCAAGAGTGCCAACCGCAAGGAGCTCATGATCCTGATCCGGCCCACCGTGTTGCCCAGCCCGGCTGATGCGGCTTTGGCTGCGCAGGAGGAGAAGACCAAAATGCCAGGTATCAGCAAGCTGGACCAGGAAGTGCGCAAAGAAGAGCAGGCGGCTCAGGACAAAGCCCGGCGCGAACTGCTCAAGCGCGAAGGATTGCCGTACTGAGCTGCGGGCTGGCCATGCCTCCGCTCCCTCCCAACCTTGGGCCATACGTTTGTGCCCGGCCCGGTCGCGACCCGGCAACTGCCGTGTCCGCCCGGGGCACCCGGAACCGCACTCATTGCGCCTGGCGGCACTGGACCGCTTTGGGGCTACTGGTGTTGGCACTATCTCGGTGGGCTTGGGCGGACGCGGTATTGACCGATTGTAGCGCCACCAGCTTGCGCAATGCCCTGGCCTCGGGCGGTACGGTGCGGCTGGACTGCAACGGCATCATCAGCCTGGACGCCCCCATCCTGATCAGCCGCGATACCACCCTGGAAGCAGCCTCGGGCCGAACCGTGGTGCTTCTGGGTTCGCTGGGTGTGGGCGGCAGTTCAACTGTGCAGATTTTCCGCGTGGCCCCTGGCGTCCGATTCACCCTCAACAACCTCACCTTGGCCAACGGCCGCAGCACCAACGGCGGTGCCATCCACAACGCCGGCTGGCTTAGTGTCAACGGCTGTGTCTTTTCGAATAATTTCGCGGTGGGCTTGGACGGCGCTGCTGGAGCGCCGGGCCGCAACGGTGGCGACGGTGTTGGTGGAGACGGCGGTAACGGCGGTCATGGCGGAGCTGGGGCTGGCGGCGCCATCTACAACGTGGGCACCGCGCTCATCAGTCATTGCGGTTTCCTGACCAATTGCGCTTTCGGCGGCGATGGCGGCGCGGGTGGCCGGGGCGGCGATGGCGCCTTCTGCGGTGGGGACGGTGGCAACGGCGGCAACGGCGGCAGTGCTTGGGGCGGCGCCATCTACAGCTTGGGCACCTTAGCCCTCACCAATTGCACGTTCCTCTACAACTACGCCGTTGGCGGCCAGGCAGGACCTGGCGGCACCAATGGTTCCGGCGCCTTGCCCAGCTACCGCGGCCGCGGCGGTGCTGGGGGGGCGAGCTGGGGCGGGGCGGTCTGTTCGTTGGGCGATTCGACAGTCTGGGGCTGTGCGTTCGGCTACAACCACGCATTCAGTGCGGACAGTGCTTGGGCTGGCACCGACGCCGATCCCGTCAGCGGCGCTGATGGGCCGGATAGCTTTGGAGGCGGCTTCTGCAACCGCGGCACCAACCGCATGGTCAATTGCACCTTCTACGCCAACACGGCCAATGGTGGCCGGGGTGGTGATGGTGCTAACACCGATTTTTTGGGTGGCGATGGCGGGCGGGGCGGCAGTGCCTGGGGCGGCAACTACTACAATCAAGGTGCTAGTTGGTTGACCAACTGCACCTTGGCTGCCGGCGGCGCGTTCCCTGCCCGAGGCGGCACTGGCGGCAACAGCGCCACCAACAGGACCGGGCCATTCCCAGGCGACAACGGCGCAGCCGGGATCAGCCGTGGCGGTAACGTGGCCAACGGCAGCGGGAGCTTCGCCTTGGCCAACTGCTTGTTGGCTTTGGCGCCGGCTGGCACCAACGTCATCAGCTTCACCAACGTGTCGGCCTTGACCACCAACATAGCCGTCGAACAGGTGGTAGTCACCAGCCAGGTGTATGGGCTGACCAACTGCACCATCGTTTTCCAAGCCGCCTGCACCAACGCCGTGGTGCTGAGCAACACCGTGCTGATCACAGAGGAGGAAAGCTATTGGGTCCCCAGCTCGCCCCGATCCCCGGGCGAATGCAGCCCCGTGCCATCGGACTGCTTGACCGTGGTGGTGCGGACCAACCTGGTCAACGGCTTCTTGCAGCGCACCACCAATACTGTCGTGCGGGACGATCCGGATTGTTGGGAGGACACGTGCGTGGATTTGGTGGTGACCACCAACGTCGTAAGCCTGCGCACCGTGGTGTTCACCAACACGTTTGTTCCGCCCAACTCGCCCTGCTTCACCACAGCCTGCATGACCAATCTGGTCCTGACTAACCTGGTTGTGTCCAACGCCACGGTGTTCCTGGGCTTCCAGACCAACGTCATCCAGGTCACCAACATCACGGTGGGGGTCAATGCTTACGGCACGTTCATCGATGGCGGCTATAACCTCAGCTCAGATGCTACTCCCAGCTTTTCAGCCACCAACACCAGCCGGAACAAAGTTGACCTCCAAGTGGGCAGCTTCGGGCATCATGGCGGGCCGACCCCAACGCTGGACTTGCAACCCACTAGCCCGGCGATCGATGCAGCTAACCCGGCTTGGTGCCTGCCGACTGACCAGCGCGGTGTGCCGCGGCTGTATGGCGCCCGGTGCGATGTGGGCGCATTCGAGCTGGCTGCATTCCGCATCTCAGGCCGGGTGACCGACGGCCAAACCGGATTGGCAGGCGTAACCATTCGGGCTGAGACCGATAACGATCAGCCGAGCCGATTCTACGCCGTCACCAGCCACAGCGGTGACTACCTGCTGTTGGTGCCTCCGGGTACCTACACCGTCTCGGCTGAGCATAGTCGGTACACATTCAATCCCGCGAGCCGCACGGTGGTAGTCGAGACCCTAGGACATCATGGCAGCGGGAACGATTTCACCGGGTTTACCACCTACAGCATCCAGGGCCAAGTCACTTACGCCGGACTCGGGTTGCCGGGCGTGCAGGTGAGCGTCGATGGGCAAACCATCGCCACGGATAGCCTGGGCAACTACACCATTCGAGGGCTGCCGCCTGGCACCTACACGGTGGTACCTTACCGCTATGGCTACAGCTTCACCCCAGCGCAGCGCACCATCGTCATCACCAACGCCGACATTGCTGGAATCGACTTTGTCGGCTCAGGCCGACTGAAAGTGGGCGGGCAAGTCCGTGTTCAAGGGGAGCCGTTGGCCGGAGTCCAGATCGCCGTTGGCCCACATACCGTGCTTACGGATGCGCTGGGCTACTACGTGGTCAGCAACTTGCCCCCGGGCAACCTCGTCATTACAGCCACTTTAGCCGGCTACCGGTTCGAGCCGCCGTTGTGGGAGATCGAATTGGCGACGGACCGGTTAGACCTGGATTTTGAGGCTGAAGGCATGTTGACCCTGCGAGGCCGCATCGTAGCCGCTGGCCAGCCATTGGTAGGCGTGTTGGTGTGGGCCAATGCGCAGTTGGCCCTCACAGATGCGGCGGGCCGGTACGTCTTCACGGATTTATTGCCCGGCTATTATGTGGTGACACCGGAATGGAGCGGGTATGCGTTTGACCCGCCCAGCCAGGGGGTGGATTTGATCACCAACGTGGAGGGCGTTGATTTTGTCGGGTACCGCCTCTTTACCATTGCGGGGCGGATCACCGCCGGCGCAACGCCGCTAGCCGGCGTGGCCGTGAGCATTGGCGACAGTGTGGTGGTGGAAACCGACGAACGCGGCTTTTATCTGGCGACTGTGCCGGCTGGAACTTATGAGGTGGTGCCGGATCTGGCTGGAGCTGAGTTCAATCCGCCGGCGCGCACCGTTACGGTCGGCCCAGATGCCACCACGGTGAACTTTCAAGCCGCATTGTATGAAATCTCCGGTCGCATCACTTTCGAAGGTGTTGGCCTGGGAGGGGTGACACTGCAGGTGGGTGACCGCACCGTCCAGACCGACCCGGACGGGTTCTATCGCGTCAGTGGGTTGCTACCGGGCCAATACGATGTGGAACCGGAGCTGGCGGGCTACGAATTTGACCCGCCGTTCGTTACGATCAATCTGGGCGCGAGCGCCACGGGACTTGATTTTGTCGCACGCGGCACCTTGGTTATCACCGGTTTGGTGCGGAAGAACAATCGCCCCTTGGCCGGCGTGACGCTTACGGCTGGGCCTCGTGTGACAGTCACTACCGACCTTGGAGTGTATTTCCTGACTAACCTGCCGCCTGGAACCTATACGGTGACACCCGCTTTAGCGGGTCACTTCTTCGAGCCAACCAGCCAGCGGGTCACCTTGACCACGGAGGATGCTTTCGGAGTCAACTTCACCGCCTACTCGGCCGACACGCTCCGGATCAGCCTGGCGCGAATGGGCAATGCCGTGCTGTTGACAGTGCGCGCCCCGCCCGGCGGGACCTACCAAGTGCAAACCACCCCCCGGCTGGGGCCGGCGGCTAGCTGGCAGGTTGTGGCCTCGAATCTCGTGGCCGGTACCAACGGCCTCTTCCAATTCCAAGACACCGTTGCGTCGAATCGGCCTGCGCAATTCTACCGCGTCGTCCGCTGATCTGGGTGGGAGCAAGAGGCAGCGCCTATAGCCCAGTGGCGTGGCGCGTCCGGCAGGACTCGAACCTGCAACCTTCTGATCCGAAGTCAGAAGCTCTATCCAATTGAGCTACGGACGCAGCCCAAGCCGGTAGTCCCAGGATGCAACCTGCCCAGCCTGACTGCAAATCAAAACGCACGGGTCACCACGGTGCCTCGAGGGGCCTCTGCCACACAAGCAGCTTGCTGCTCAGGCCAGCCGAGGTGCGCCGAGGTTGGGTTCCTGGCAATGCCACCGCTCCCGAGAAACATGTGGAGAGGTGCATTTGATCGGAAGGTGCGTCTTGGCCAAGCGGCTTCGCCGGGCCCAGATCAACCGGTGGCTTTAGTTATGCGCAGAAACACCACTGCCGCCCAGCACCTGGAGCCTCTCAGGGCTTCGGGTTGCTGGACGTGGAAAGATCGCCTGTTAACGCCGCACCTGCAGGCCTACTCTGTGCACGGCTTATGTGGCCTTTTTCTAGTCAGCCGAGACGACATCGTGGGCGGTTCGGGCCCAGCGAATTTGGCGGAGCCCGCAGCCCAAAGTGTGCGGTGGTCTACGAACCCGCGCATCAGGCACAGCGCTTTGCCCATGCCTGGCGCCAAGCTTTCCGCCTGAGTCCCGTTCGAGCTGTCCGCCTGGGGGCAAAGCCATTGGCCTGTGGCCTAGCGGTTGTTTGGGTTGGTGCCGGGTGCGCAGCCCAACCTCAGGCTACCAAACCAACGCACCAGCCGGTCTTGCAACTGCACCGGTTCGAGTTCACCCAACCGCAGATGGGTGTGCCGTTTCGAATCGTGTTGTATGCCTCGAATCAGCAGGCCGCAGCTCAAGCGGCTACTGCCGCCTTTGCACGCGTGGCTGCTCTGAACGATCTGTTTTCCAATTACGAGACCGACAGCGAGATCAACCGCCTGTCCCAAGCCTCAGGCCAAGGACGAGTCGAAAAGGTCAGCGCGGATCTGTGGCGTGTGCTGGTTCAGGCCCAGCAGTTGGCCCGGCGGTCCGGAGGCGCTTTCGACGTGACGGTCGGCCCGGTGGCAAACTTATGGCGGCGCGCCCGTCGCTTAAAACGGCTCCCGGAGCCTGATCGGCTCCGAGCTGCTCGTGCGGCGGTGGGCTATCAGTACTTACGTCTGGACGCCAGCCGCCAGACCGTCGAGCTGTTGCGCCCGGATATGCGCTTGGATTTAGGTGGCATTGCCAAAGGCTACGCAGCCGATGCGGCGTTGGCGGTGCTGCAGCAGCACGGCATCAGTCGGGCCTTGGTCGATGCCAGCGGTGACATGGCCGTGGGCGACCCGCCGCCCGACCGACCCGCTTGGCGAATCGGGTTGGAACGACCGGACCGGACCAATGCAACCGAACGCGAGTTCTTGCTCCTAAGCCGGGCGGCAGTGGCCACCTCAGGCGACCTTTACCAGCACGTCGAGATCGATGGAATCCGATATTCGCACATTGTGGACCCCCGCACTGGGCTGGCCCTGACCAACCGGTGCTTTGTCACAGTCATCGCCCCGGACTGTACCACTGCCGATAGCCTGGCTACGGCCGCTAGCGTGTTGGAGCCGGAAGCTGCCTTGCGCCTGGTTCGGGCTACTCCAGGCGCCGCTGTCCGCATCATCCGCCCCACTGGTGAAGGTTGGCGCCAATGGCAAACGCACCGGTTCGAGCAGCTCGTTGTCCGCGCAGGCGACCCACGCCTGGGCCGACCTTAGATCCAAATTGAAAGCAAACTGCGCCTCCTACGCTCGGGACGGGTCTGCGGCTTGATCGGCATTGGCTGGGGCTTAAGGACGGCCTGGGCGGGATTCCACCTTGATGACCACTTGCACGGGGGATTCCAACGGCGGCAGCACCCCGGGGACAATCGCCCAGTTCTCGTCGTCTTCGCGGCCCAGCCGAGGGTTATTGATCAGGGCATCGGGGTCTTCCATCACCGCCACAATCGAGCCCACTAGCTCCGCAACAAACCTGCCTTCTACAATGTGCGAGCCGGTATAGACCCATGGCCCACGCGTCGCGGGAGCGCGTCGCCGCCGGTCCCGGATGGCCTCCTCAGCCCGAATCCGCTTCGGCTGGCCTTGGTCAGTCCAAAGCAGTTCGATGGTGACCGGATCACCGGGCAGCGGTTCCGAAGGTGTCTGCGGGAAGGCGTTGGTGCCGGCGCCCTTGGCACCCAACAACAGCAAGGCCAACTGAATTTGGTGCGGAGCAACCTGCGTACGTAACAAACTCTCGTGCGTTTTGCCGGATGTGTGCACCAGCAAATACTCGATCAGCCCAGCGTCCATGTTCACTACCGCAGGGAAGCTGATCGTCCGCTCCCGCACATTCAGCTCGATGGCGCCCAACGCGAACGTGTTCGAGCCAATTGGCCGAAGCCACGCATTGCTCAAGGCAGCTAGGTTGTGGGCAGGGTTAGCTGCAGCTACTCCACCGCCGGCCGTGGCCGAACGCGCCTGCGCTTCTGTAGGCTCAAACGGTTCCGCTTCAACTCCGCCGGCCAGACCCGCCGGACAAGGCCGTGTGGGCGGCTCAAAAGCCATCGCCAGCTCCTGCGTCGGTCTGAAGGGTTCGGAAGAATCCAGCGGCCGCTCCCACGCGCCCGTAGCCACCCCGCTCAGCGCCACTGCGACGACCAAAACAGCCCTGCCCGCCACACGTCGCGGTGCCTGGCTGCGTCGGCCTTCCGGTGCAGCCGACCCCTTACGCCCAAGCCCAGGGTTAAACGCTGCCACGTCTCGGATCATGATCACCTACTCATATAGCGCTAGACTCCGCGCCGGTTCAAGCGGTAGTAGCGTGCAGCCAGCCGCGCCACCCCAAGAAGTGCAACCGACTGGATGGCCGGTCACACTTAACCCCAAGGTTTCCATCAGATCGAGCACGCGCCGCAACCCGTCGGGTACCGCCGGCAAACGACCCGCTCCGCCTTGGTGCTGCCAGCCACCCCAAGGCGCTGCACAACCAGCCCTAGGCCCAATCGGCTTTGGGCGTTGGGCATGGGGCATGGAGCGGGGCGCATGGGGCTGGGAGCTTGAGCAGAGAGCAGGAAGCAGGAAGGAAGGAGCTCGAAGCTAGAAGCTGGGGTGAGTGGTTGCGGCGGCTCACCGAAACCGATCGGCCAGCAGCCAGCGCTCCCCATGGTCATCGCACCCCAAAGTTAGGCTGCCACACTCTCCTGGCCGCTCCGCGACCTTGGTCCCGGCGATGCGAGAGTTGGGATTTTGGTCTTCTGTGCTTCGGCACTTGTTTCGGGTTTCGCGCTGCAGAAAGTGCCAAGCAAAAGCTTGGTAATCCCAGTCAACTGAACCATGCGTTCACCATGACAAAGTGGCTACGGGCACAGAGCCGACCCTCAAGTGGACCAGGCAATCCCGCCCGCTGAAGCGGAGGAGGGCCAAGGCATGCGTCGCAAGGAGCAAACAGGCCCTTGAGAGGCCCAGATTGGCGTGCTAGCCCGTAGCGCAGGACAACTCCTGCCGGCAAACCATCACCGGTGTTAGGGATCAACCGCAGCCTCCGGATGGGCTCATCGGAGCGTGGGTGTACCGATCGAGTCGCCAGGGAGCCCGGAAGACCCTGGTCCCAGTCAAGCGGAGTCCGAGGAACCCAGACCTGATTGCGACGGACATCATTCCTGCGGCAGCCTCTGCGACAGTCCAAGCGCTGGAGGCACTACTTTCCTTTCGGGAAGCGCCTCTGCTGCCGGGCCGCTGGGAACTGAGACTGGGCGTAGGCCATCAAGCCAAAGCATGGCCTGCTGGCGTGGTGAATGGTGCGTGGCCGAGCCGATTGGGGCGATAGCTAGCTGCGGAAATGTGCGTGTCCGGTTCGACGACGCCCAGGTGTCGGCGGGGACTGACAACCGGGGTCTATTTAACCCGGTTCCGAGCAGCCCTCTAAGTTTACAAACTTGCTTCTCATTGTCGCAGCCAAAGCCGCAGCGGTGAGGAAGGTCTCTTGAGGAAACTTCTGCGAGGGAAGGGATGGCTTTCTGTTTTGAGACGGGGCGAGAGGTTGATCGGTCAATTCGCCGATGCCGCTCTGCGTTGGCGGACCTGCTCGATCTTCTTGTCGAGGCTGCGGCGTAGGGCTGGCAAGGCAGCAGCCAGGTTGTCATACAGATTGGCGGCTAGGTCCCACTGCTGGAGTTCTTCGGCCAAGCGCGCGGCGGCCAAGCTAGCTTCTTTGAGCCAGACCGGATCGAGTTGTTCGCCTGAAGCTAGGTTCCGGCCAAAGACGATGTTTAGGTAGTGGTCGAGCGCGGTGCGGAGCAGGGTCAGTCGTTCAGGAGGCTTTTTGAGTGCAGCCTGGCGTTCCAGCACCAAACCCAAACCCATCTCAGCCTGGCAGCGAGTGCTCAAGTCCGCCTTCAATTCCGGCTGCAGCACCTTACGGTAAGCGTCCAGGGCGTTATCGTAGTACTTGGTGTCTTGAGCGGCAGCCTGCTGGAGGTAGCAGTCGCCAATCCGGCCCCAAGCCAGCGGGACCAAGCGGCTCGTCGGGAACAACTGCGGGATGCGCTCGAAGGCGAGCCGGGCTTGTTCGAATCGGTTGACCGGCTGGGCTGGGTTGGGGTCTTCCTGCAGCCGGGTGTCGCCCAAGGCAAAATACGCTTCAGCAACCAGGTCAGGTGGGCAGTTGGTGTCGTTGGCGCTGACGATGGCCCAGAAGTGGTCGCCGGCGTCTTTCCACACCTGGCGCGCAAACGCGGCCCGGCCAGCCATCAGCCTGGCTTGATAGGCCAAGGCCCCGGGCACCCAGTTGGTGTTCTCAAAGACGCGTTGGTAATTCTTCTGTGCGTTGACGAAATCTTTCTGCCCGTAATAGAAGTCGCCCAACCAATACTGCGCTTGGGGCGCCAGCCGGTGCGTGGGAAACTGGGCTAGGAAATTGGTGAACAGGTTGAATGCGTTGGAGGTTTGGCCGGCTTGGTAATGCGCCCAAGCCAGGCTGAACAGCACTTCGGGTCGGTGTGCATTGGTGGTGTGGCGTCCGAGCCATTGTTGGTAGGAGGCAATCGCTCCAGCCCAGTCGCGTTCCGCCGCATGAGTTCGAGCCAGAGCCAGTTCCACCTCGGCTCGGAGTGGAGATTGAGGGGCTAGCTGGAGAAACCGGTTCAGCAGGGCCCGAGCTTCCGCAGCTTGTCCAGCTTGGGTTCGGCGTTGGCTGACCCACAGCACACCGCGGTCAGTCAATGGTCCGGCGGGATAGTCCCGCAACAACTGCTCCAAAGCCTCGGTGGCCGCCTTGAGGTCACCCAGCTCGAGGCTGACCCGAAGGGTTTGGTAAAGGGCCAGCTCGACCAGCTCACGGCGGACGCGTGGCAAGGCACCATGCTCTGAGATGAGCTTACGATAATTGGCCAGCGCATTGGTGTAATCCTTTTGCAGGGTTTGAGCGTCAGCCAATTTGAACCGAGCCACGGCTTGGTCTTCAGACAACGGCAGCGTTTGAGCTGCCGCCTGGAAGGCGGCGGCGCTGTCGGCAATACGGCCTTGGAGCCACAAGCACCAACCGCGGTTCAAGTGCGCTTTGCCTTGGAGCGGGCTGTTGGTGAAAGTAGCTAGCAGCTTGTCAAAGTGACCCAAAGCTGTCTCCAAGGCGTTGGTGGTGGCCAGCAGCTCGTTGGTCGGGGCGGCTGGCGCCCCGGGCTGCATTTGGCTCAGGTAGTATTTCAGGTGCACTTCGCCCAGAGTTAACAGGGCCAAGTCCGAGCCGGTATCCTGAGGAAACTGGGCCAGGAACGTTGCTAAGCCTTGGACCGCTTCGGTCAGTTTGTCTTGGGCCAGAGCTAATCCGATGATCTTCAGCAACGCTTCGCGTCGCCGTTCGGCGGGTATGCTTGGGGCCAGGTTATTGGTGTAGGAGGCGCGAGCAGCCTCCAGCAGGCCGAGCCGGTGTTGGATATCGCCCTGCAGCGCGTAGGACTCGGCTAGGAAGCTGGGCTGGCCAGTGGCCGCGGCCAAGGCGACCAAGTTCGAGGTCAGTTGCAGGGCCGCTTCCGGTCGATCGGCGGCGGCTCGGAGTCGGCACTGCAAGTAAGCCAGGCGCCATTTGTATTCGGGCAGCAGGTCGCGGTTGGCCAGCGGCTGAAGCGCTTGGTTGGCCGCGTCGAACTGCTGGGCTTCCAACAGCGCCTCAGCCAGCAACAGTTGGCCGCGCACAACCACTTCGTCGTTGGGCCGCGCGCGGGCGGCGGTTTGAAAGACGCTATCGGGCGGCTGCAGCAGCGCAATGACCTGCGGCCAGTCTCTGAGTTTGAATCGGGCCACGGCCTCACCGTAACTGGCTTCCAACAACCGCGGCGATTGCGGCTGCTCGCGGATCAACTGGTTAAACGCGGCTGCCGCAGCCGGGTAATTGGCGCTGTCCAGGTAAGCTTTCCCCAACCAGTACCGATACGCGTCGGCCAATGCCCCAGCCCGAGCTAGGTTGGTGCTCAACAATTGAATGGCCACCTGAGACTTTTGCTGTTCCAACGCTGCCCGCGCCTGATACAGCAACGCCTCGGCAAGCAACGGCGAAGCCGGGTACTGCTCGACAAACCGCCCAAACTCAGCTTCAGCCCAGGAATAGGCTCCGGTCTGGAAACCGCGCACGGCAGCTTCGAACAGCCGGCTTTCAGCCGACTCTTGCGCCAGCCCAAGCCCAAGTCCTAACCCCAGCCACAACACTACCAGGCCCAGAACTGCCCGGCCCCACGGCCCATGCCCGCGGCCTGGCCGAGCAGTTCCAGGCCGGCGCCATGGCCTGGCTCCGGTTTGGCCCATCGGCCCTGGTTGATCGAAAGCCGAAGTTGGCCCGAGCCAACTCATGCAAACAGTTCCCGAACAAACTGGCCGTTGCGCCGGGCGTCAGCCACCGGGTCTTTGGATGGGCTGGAAGTCTCCAGCACGACCCAGCCTCGGTAACCGATACCCTTGATAGCAGCGGCGATGGACTCGAACATGGCGCGGTCTTGATCCAGGTATTTGGGGCCGTTCTTGAAGTGGAACTGGGCAATCCGGCCTGCCAACAGCCGCACATCAGCCGGCACATTATGGCCCTTGGTCACGCCGGTGTTATACACGTCGTAGTAGAGCTGGACCGACTCATGCCCGATGCGGTCCAACAGTCGGGCGTTCTGTTCGCCGTTGAGATAATTCTCGATGGCCAGGATCACCCCGGCAGCCTTGGCGCGCGGGGCAGCGGCTTTTAACCGCTCGACCACCGCGTCCAAATCGGCCTGTTTGACTTGGCCCTGGGCATCGAGCAAGTCGCCTTTACCAAAGAAGGCCACCAGAATCACCCGCGCCCCAAGCGCTGCGGCTGCGTCAATGCTCTGCTCCAGCCAGGCCGGTGCGCGCGGGTCGCTGGCCAAGGGATAGGAATTGAGCAGGCCCATCATCAGCGAGCAAATCGGCAGACCGGTCTGCTTCATCTGCCGTTTGTATTCCTCTTGCACCTTGGGCTCGGCGATGCTCAAGCGCGGGGCGGCGTTGCCCGCGCCCACTTCCACCCCGTCCAAGCCAGCTTGCCTGGCTTGTTCCAGGCTCAAGGTGCATGTGCCGACGCGAATGTTGGGCTGGCTGCCTTCGGCTTCGGCGGCTGGCAGTTGGCGGGGTATCCACAGGCCCGCAGCTAAACCCGCGGCGGTGTGGCCGAGGAATTGTCGGCGTGTCATCATGTGGCGGTGTGTCGCGGTCATGGACATCATCAGAGGCAGTGTTATCGGATCGGTCGGCAACCTTCAACCTCGGCCTGGCACAGGCACCACATTTTCTTGAGGGATGACCACTGTCCCCCGCTCGAAATCTTCGGCTGTCGGCGAGAGGGTCAGATTGTAAAGCGCTGGGTTTTCGTTGGGATCGCCCATGATCTGTTTCCAGGTGACCTGTTGCCCGGTGTAAGCCGAGATGCGGCCCATGATAGCTGTAGCGGTGGATTCGGCCACCGCACGGGCTTGATCCAGTGGTTGGCCCTTGTTGACGTAGTAGAGCACATCGATTTGCTCTTGATGATGGTTGGAGGGACCCTGCGGCAGGTCCGGCGGGATAGGCGACTGTTTCGGTTTGGGGTAATCCCGCCCATTGCTCCGGCCCCGCTCGTAAATGAACTCGTGCCCGGTCCAGTTCCAACAGCCGTTGACCTGGCGGCACATCGAGTGGATATGCAGGCCATCGCCATAGTCGTAATCGATGCTGAAAAAGTCGTACATGTCGCCGGCCTTCCGCCGCGCCCGACCGCCGAAGCCCACAGCACTGACCGGCACGTGGCCCACGAACCAGTTGGCCACATCGATGTTGTGAATATGCTGCTCGACCAAGTGATCGCCCGACAACGCAATCCAGTTCTGCCAGGTGCGCACCAGGTCATCGGGCGTTTGCGGGTTGATGGGCCGGGTGGCGAACATCGAGCCGATGCAGTAAGAGACCCGCCCGGCGTAGAGCTTGCCCCAGGCTTGCTCCACCGCAAGGGCTTGGTGGGTGTTGATGAAATCCCAATTGTGCCGCATGTCTGTGCCGGCCACGATCACTAGGCCTTTGTTCTTGGCCTCTTCACCTGCAGCGATGACACGCCTGCAGCCGGGTGGATCCACCGCAACCGGCTTTTCGATAAACGCGTGTTTGCTCGCCTTCACTGCCGCTTCCAGCAACACCGGGTGAAACACCGGTGCGGTGGCTATCAACACAATCTCCGCCTCGGTCTCCATGACGGCTTTATAGCCGGTGGGGCCGCCAAAGCAGCGCGCCGCTGGCACACCGAACTGCTGCGCCGCCTTTTGGGCCCGATCCAGGAAATAGTCCGCCAGCGCCACAAGCTGGACGTTGAATCCCAACAGCTTGCCGGCCTCCAAGATGTCCTGGGCTGCGCCACGGCCGCGGCCACCACAGCCAATCAGCGCCACTTTGAACGTGCGCCCGTTGCCTTTGGACTCAGCGCCCAGCAGCCCCGGCGCGCTGCAAGCTAACCCGCTCAGCACGGTGTTGCGGAGGAATTGGCGACGAGTCAGGTGCGTTCGAGTCACGGTTTGAAGCAACGATCGAGATTTCATACTCCCTATTCGATTCACTGCACCCGCTCCGCATTCAGGGCAACCGCATCCGCGCAGGGCCGCATATCTCATTCCCTTGCCTTCCACCGGCTCACGTAGCCGCCGCCATAAGGCGGCGGACTTGGCGCAGCCCTCGGATCAATCCGCCGGCTCACGCCGGCGGCTACAGGGTTGCCAGGGCCATGCCGTAGCCGCCGCCGTAAGGCGGCGGACTTGGCGCAGCCCTCGGATCAATCCGCCGGCTCACGCCGGCGGCTACAGGGTTGCCAGGGCCATGCCGTAGCCGCCGCCGTAAGGCGGCGGACTTGGGCGGGAGGCGGATCAATGCGCCGACCGACGACGGCGGCTACCTTGGCCTGCCCGCTGAGTATTAGCGGCCCGGCAGGAGTTCCACCCTGCAACGAACCGAGACGCGTCCTTTTTCAGCTTGATTCCGCGCGCTTCGGTCGAACCAGACGCTGCAGTGGAATGCGTTGGGCAGCCTGGCGCAGGAGCCGATCCTCCTGCTGCTTCATTTGGCGTCGGGCTGTCGGGGTCGAATCGTCGTAGCCCATCAGATGTAGGAGGCCGTGAACCAGGTATCGGGCTAGCTCGGTGGGCCAGCACGTTTTGAATCGGCGGGCCTGCAGCACGGCCTGCTCGACACAAATCACAATGTCGCCCCACAACGTCTCCACTTGAAGTGCTGGTGGCGCCTTTGGTCTGCGTGCCCGATCCCGCTGCTGCCGGGGGGCAGCGCCACCTGCAGACCGGGTATAGTCGAAGCTGATGACATCGGTCGGACCTGCGTGGCTTAGGAACCGCTGGTTGAGTTGGGCGATGGTGTCGGTAGTGACCAGGTGCACGCCCAGTTCCGCCTGCTGCACGCCCAGCAAGTGCGTCAGCACATGCTTCGTTAGCCGTCGTAGCCAGCGCAGGTCAACTGACCGGACCCGTTGCCGATTTGTAACAAAGAGCCTGACGGCTGGCCCGGTGGATGTGGCGCACGCGGCGGTGGGAGGTTGAATGGCCCTAGCAAATGCGAAGGTGCGCGGCAGGCAACGAGACGTGCGGCCTGCTCCCCGCATTGCGGGCGTCCCCGAACCGGGGCAAAGCCGGGTGCCGCAAGGCCGCTGTGGACTGGCCCGGTTCACCGGCGTTGGCTGCGGTGCTCTTCGTAGGCGGCGATGATGCGCTGGACTAACGGATGCCGCACCACGTCTCGGCGGGTCAGTTCAACAATCGCCACCCCCTCGACGTTTTTCAGGATGCGATGCGCCTCCAGTAACCCGGACTGTTTGTGCGGGGGCAGATCGATTTGCGTTTCGTCGCCGGTCACCACCGCTTTGGAGTTGTAGCCCAGCCGAGTCAGGAACATGAACATTTGCTCGGTGGTGCAGTTTTGGGCCTCGTCTAGAATGATGAACGCATTGTTCAGCGTCCGGCCCCGCATATAAGCCAGGGGCGCTATTTCGATGATGCCCCGCTCGGTATTCCGTTGGATCTCTTCGGCTGGCATCATGTCATAGAGCGCATCATGCAAGGGGCGCAGATACGGCTCGATCTTCTCGTAGAGGTCGCCCGGCAAGAAGCCCAACGCTTCGCCTGCTTCCACAGCCGGGCGGGTCAACACGATCCGAGCCACGCGTTCCTCGCGCAGCGCCGCCACGGCCATGGCCATGGCCAGATAGGTCTTACCCGTGCCGGCCGGCCCGATGCCGAAGGTCAGGTCATGCGTTCGAATCGCTTCGATGTAGCGGCGTTGGCCGGTGGACTTGGGCAGGACGCTGGCCTTCTTGGGTGAGGTCAGGATGCGTTCCGAATAAATGTCCCGTAAGGCCGCGATGCCCTCGTGTTTAACGATCTGGAGGGCCTGGGTGAAATCGCGCGCGCGCACCGGCGAGCCGCTTTTGACCGCGCCTTCGAGGAGCTGGAACAATTCGCGGGCTCGTTCGACCGCCTCAGGTGTGCCCTCCAGTTTGATCCAGCCCTCGCGTGAGGTGGCTTTGACGCCCAGGACGTCTTGGACGGCCTGTAGGTTATGGGAATCGTTGCCGAAAAGCTGCTGAACCAGTCGCGCGTTATCGAAATGCAGCGTCTCAGAATGCATCGCACCCATGGTACCGGCTTGGGCCATCAGGTGTTTTGAGCCAGCGCAGCCCGGAGCCGGGCGGCCACGTCCGCCAACGCTTCCGGCACCACCCGCGTGTCAGCCAAGACCGGCATGAAATTGGTGTCGCCCTCCCAGCGCGGCACCACGTGAATGTGCAGGTGCTCCACGATACCAGCCCCGGCGCATTTGCCCAAATTCAGCCCCACATTAAAGCCGTCGGGCTTCATCGTTCGCGTCAAGGCCTGAATGCAACGCCGTGTCAACTTCATCAAATCCGTCAATTCCTCGTCCGTCAGCTCGTCCAAGGTAGCGGCTTGGCGGTAAGGCACCACCATCAAATGCCCGGCATTGTAGGGGTAAGTATTCAGCACGGCAAAACACGTCCGCTCCCGCACCAGCACGTGGTAGCGCTGGTCGTCGTTGGCTTGGGCAATCTGCGTAAACAACGAGCCGTCTTTGGGCACCGGTTTGGGTGCCCGGATGTATTCAATGCGCCAGGGCGCATGTAGCCATTCCACGGTTAAAGCCTACGCTACTGGGGCCTCTTTTGTCAAAGAGCCAGCGCGCACGGCCATATCCCTGGTCTGCAGCCCCAGGCCGGGGCCGCACGGTTAACCGCGCGGCCAACAATCCGCATGCAGCCTGGGGTCTGGGGCATGGAGCATGGGCTTCGGCGTTGGAGTGGCTTGCTTTGCAGCCGCTGAAAGCTACCCTGCTAGCACGATGGCTGAACCCGAGTTGAACGCTGAGCAACTGCGGCGCTATGCGCGGCAGGTGGTGTTGCCTGAGGTAGGCGTGGAAGGCCAAAAACGGCTTCAGGCTACACGGGTGCTGTGCATCGGAGCTGGCGGCCTGGGCTCGCCGATTGCGCTGTATCTGACCGCCGCCGGGATTGGGCGGTTGGGCTTGGTCGAGTTCGATCAGGTGGACGTGTCGAATCTGCACCGGCAGATTCTTTACCGGACCGACCAAGTGGGGCAGTCCAAATGCCACTGCGCCCAGGAAACCTTGCGTGCGCTGAACCCGGAGGTGGAGGTGGCGGTGCATCCGGTGCGCCTCAGTCGGCACAACGCCCTGGAGATCATCAGCGCCTACGACATTGTTGCCGATGGCTCGGACAACTTCCCCACCCGCTACTTAGCCAACGACGCGTGTGTCCTGCTGAAGAAACCCTACGTATATGGTGCGGTGTTCCGATTCGAAGGTCAGGTGAGCGTCTTTGCGCCGCACTTGGGTGCGCCGTGCTATCGATGCTTGTTCCCCGAGCCGCCTCCACCTGGCACCGTGCCAAGCTGTGCCGAGGCAGGCGTGTTGGGGGTGTTGCCGGGCCTGATAGGCTGTCTTCAAGCCATCGAGGTTTTGAAGCTGGCTTTGGGCCTGGAGCGCCCCCTGCTGGGTCGGCTGTTGGTGTGTGACGCTTTGGCAATGAGCTTCCGCACCTTGCAGGTGCGGCCTGATCCGCAATGCCCCATTTGCGGTCCGCACCCGACGATCACCGACCTGATCGATTACGAGCAGTTTTGTGGGAGCAGTTGCCGAGCGGCAACCGAGGCGCTGGGCTCGGACGAAGTGACAGTCCACGACTTGAAGGCTGCGTTGGAGAATCCGGGGCTTGGGATTTGCGTCATCGACGTGCGTGAACCGCACGAGCATGCCATTGCGCGCATCCCGGGTGTGCCGCTGTATCCGCTGAGCACGCTGGCCCAGCGGTGCAGCGAGCTGGACCCCAACCGCACCATCTACGTGCATTGCAAAAGCGGCGTCCGTTCGCTACAGGCAGTCCAGTTGCTGCGTGCCCGCGGGTTCAAGTCTGTCAAGAGCGTCAAGGGCGGTATCCTAGCTTGGGCAGCGCAGATCGACCCCAGCGTGCCGATCTACTGAAAGGGCTAAACCGCACTGGTTCGCTGGGTATCCATCCGCCTTCGTCCCGGAGAGCCAAGCATAACCCCATGCAACGCCCATCCATGGGGATGGCAGCGCCTCAACGCCACTGATGCTTGGGGTACTTGCGCTGGAGCTCAGCCTTGATCCGTGGATAGTGCTGGCGCCAAAAGCTGGCCAGGTCTTGGGTGATCTGCACCGGACGCATGTTGGGCGCCAGGATCTGCACCACTACCGGCACCCGTCCCATCGCCACCCGCGGCACAGTCTCCACGTCGTAGAGCTCTTGGATACGCACTGCGATGTAGGGCGGCCCGTCAGCTTGGTAAGTGAGTTTGGGCGTTCGGCCATTGGGCAGGCGCACCCGCTCCGGTGCGTGTTCATCCAAGAGTTGTTGCTGGGCTGAAGAGAGCCAGGCTGTGACCAGTGGCTTGACTTCGCGGTCTTTGAGGTCCTTGAAGGAAACCGCGCCGTGGCAGATCGACTCGATCAGGTGTTGCCGGTCCGCTTCAGTTATGGGCGGCAAGCCCAGCTCAGGGCACCATCGGGCCAGGCAGTTCAACCGCAGGATCCATTGCTCGACTGCATGATCCCATTTGGGCAACTGCAATCGGCCTGCCAGAATTTCTTGGGCCAGCAATTGTGCCGCCTCATCCGCTGGCGGCGACTCGATGCGGCGGCTGGCAATGACCAGGCCGCGAAACACGGTTTGTTCCTCGGCAAAGACGCGTCGAGCCACTGCGTCGTAGTAAACCCGACGTTGGCTCTGGAGGTCCGAGCCAAAGAACTCCTCCAGCCAAGCCGGCTCGATGGCGGTGACCAGCGACAACAGCGTCTGGACGGTGTGGTCCGGGCCCTGCACTTCCCGGATTTCAGCCGCCACCACAAACGGGCTGTGGTGCACCACACTGTCGCGGGCCAAAAGGCCATGTCGGCCATGCACCAGTTCGCATCGCAGTGTGCCGGTATCCAACCGGCGCGCTACTCGGTCCGAAAACCCTATCAAGATGCATTTTTGCAAGGCCGCATCCGCCACCGCCCGAGCCGTCACGTCCAGCCCTTGCGCGGCTGCGATAGCCAAAAACTGCTCCAGCAGTGGCCCCACCTGACGCGCCACGGTAGGCTGGATGCCCAGCCGACGACACGCCTCCAAGTCAAACCCGTGCTGCACAGCGTAGTTCCAAGCGCGCATGAGCACCAGGAAATCCGAGGCCGCCCGATCCCCCAGCAGTTCAGCGCGCGCTTCCTCGACGGCCCGGCCTGGATTGCGTTGGAGCAGGTCACGACCTTGCGTTAAAGCCGCCACTAGACAGGCTTGATACACGCAGCCCTGCTGCTGGGCAGCCAACAACATCCGCGCATAACGCGGGTGCACCGGGAAAGCCAACATGCGCCGGCCCAGCTCGGTGATCACGGTGCCAGACGGGGCTACCGGAAGCGAAAGGGTAGGCGGGGCCGCTCTGTGAGCCGCTGCTGCGGTGGGCTGTGGCATCGTGGCCCCGGCTTGTGCGAGTTGCTGTTGAGCCTGCGTTCCAGTGGTCTGGGGCGGGCGAGCGGGGTTGGGGGTGCGCTCAGGCGCAGGCTGCAGGGCGCCCAGGTCCAACAGTAATCGCTCGGCATGCGCAAGGGCTTCGTCACTGGGCGGTTCCAACCAGCGGAATTGGCGCAGGTTCGTTACGCCAGCGGCTTTGAGGGTCAGCACCACTTCCGCCAAGTCCAAGCGTTTGATCTCGGGCAGCTCGTGCTCAGGCCGCGCAGCGTGATCTTCCTGCGTCCACAACCGCATGCAACGGCCCGGCGCAGTGCGCCCAGCTCGACCCGCCCGCTGGTCCGCCGAGGCGCGGCTGATCTTCTCGATGAATAGGGTGTTGAGGCCGCGCTGCGGATCGTAGCGGGGAATGCGGGCCAAACCGCTGTCGATCACCAACCGGATGCCGTCGATGGTGACCGAGGTTTCGGCCACGTTGGTGGAAACCACGATTTTGGGCTGGTCGTACCGGGCCACTGCGGCGTCTTGGTCACGTGGCGGCAATTCACCGTGCAACGGCAGCAGCAGGTAACCGCGAGACTCCGGCCGGCGCCGGAGCGCTTCCAACGTCTGTCCAATCTCGTAGGCCCCAGGCATGAAAACCAGCACGTCGCCACTGCCCCCAGCCTGCACGTAGCGCGCAAAAGCTTCCGCAGCCTGCTCCCAGACCGGCGCAGCCGCCCGGCTGGCGCGCCAGGGCAGATACTCGACTTCCACCGGATACACTCGGCCTTCGGACTGCAACACGGCACACACCGACTGCTGCGGTTGGGTTTGGGCTAAGGCAAAGCCGGACGGCTGTGGCCCGGCTTGCCATCGACTCAAATACTCTTCTAACAGCCCAGGCTGCAGGGTGGCCGACATCACGATAATCCGCAGGTCCGGGCGCCGGCTCTCCTGCAACTGAAGCGCTTGGGCCAGGGTAATGTCACCGTAGAGATGCCGTTCATGGAATTCATCGAAGATCAGCACCGATACCCCACGCAGGTCCGGGTCAGCCACCATCTGCCGCAGCAGGATGCCTTCGGTAACGAATTTGATGCGCGTCTGCGGGCCAGCCACAGACTCGAATCGGACCTGGTAACCCACTTCTTGCCCCAGGCGTACGCCTAGCTCGGCGGCCACTCGACTGGCTAACAGGCGCGCGGCCAGGCGACGCGGTTGCAGGATCACCACTTGCCTGGACTCCAGCAGGCCGTGGCGCAGCAGCATCTGGGGTATTTGGGTGGACTTGCCCGAGCCCGTGGGAGCCTGAATGATCAAGCGCGGGTGGGAGCGCACCCGGGCGACAATCTGCTCTTCAAGCTCGTAGATGGGCAATCGGTGGGGCATGGGTGAGTGGGTGTCGCTGGGGGCTGTTGGGAGGCGGGGCCATGAGGTGATTGGACAGCTCGATCCCAAGCCGCCGGGCTGATGGACGGCCTTAGCCTGCCACTCGGGCGCGGACCAATACAAAGTAAGCCAGCAAAAATGCCGCCAGCAGGTAGTTCAACCAGCTGACCTGCCGGCCGCGCCCGCTCAACAGTTTCACCAACGGATAGCTGATAAAGCCCAGCGCCAGCCCGTCGGCAATCGAGTAACAGAGCGCAATCCCGATCAACAGCACAAACGCCGGCACCGATTCACTGTAGTCAGCCCAATCGATCTTCTCGACGTTACGCAGCATCAACGCACCCACCAGCACCAAGGCCGGGGCGGTGATTGGCGGGTAACTGCCCACCATGGCAATGATCGGGCTGAAAAACAACGCCCCCAAAAACAGCACTGCCACCGTCAACGCCGTCAACCCGGTCCGGCCGCCTTGGGCGACGCCCGTGGCACTTTCGATGTAGCTGGTCACCGTGCTGGTGCCCAGGCAGGCGCCCACAATCGTGGCCACCGCATCCGACAGAAAGGCTTGCTGGGCCCGAGGCAATTTGTTGTCGCGCATGAACCCAGCCTGCTCAGCCACGCCCACCAGAGTGCCCACCGTATCGAAGAAGACCATGAACAAGAAGATCACAATATAGGGCCACATGGCCGGGCTGAACGCCCGCACCAAGTCCATTTTCAAAAACGTCGGCGCTAGTGATGGCGGGCTGGACAGAACCGCCGAGGCAATCTTGAACTGGCGCATCAACAGCGACTCAGCTACAGGCTTGGCTGCGGTGACAGCCGACCCCAACAGGGGCAGGACCACCTTTAGGCCAATCGCTAGCCCGGTCGCCGCCCCAATACCCCACAAGATCGCACCCCGGGTCTGTCGCGCCAGCAGCCCCGCAGCCACCAGTAACCCTGCAAAAAATACCATCAAGTCCGGCGACGTTAGGTGCGGATTGAGCTTCACGGCTGTGCCTGGGTCCTTGACAATGACGCCGGCGCTCTGCAGCCCTATAAAAGCGATGAACAGGCCAATCCCAGCCGCAATCGCGTTCTTTAAACTGGGACTGATGGCGTTCATGACCGCCTCGCGCACCCCCACCAACGTCAGAATCAGAAACAGCACGCCCGAGATAAACACCACGCCCAACGCAACGGCCCAACCCTGAGCAAACCCGGCTGCAGTGGCCGCTGGGATCGCCGACAACACAAAGAAGAAATTCTCGCCCATGCCCGGGGCTTGGGCGATGGGATACCTGGCATAAAGCCCCATGATAGCCGTGGCTACGGCCGAGGAGATGCAAGTAGCCGTGGTCACCGCCCCGAACTCCATGCCGGTCGCTTGACCCATCATCGCCCCCGACAGCACAGCCGGCTGCACAAAAATAATGTAGGCCATGGTCAGGAACGTCGTTAACCCCGCCAACAGTTCAGTGCGAACGTTGGTTTGGTGTTCCTGAAGCCGGAATAGCCGCTCGAGCATGGCGCCAACCTAAATGCCACCCGCCCGGTGTCCAGCGCGGACGAAGGCCGTAGCCCATTCAGCCGGTCGCCTTAAGGCCGGCACTACGCCACCTGAACTGGCGCCGCGCCACAGCCAGCCTCACCGGTTCAGCCAGGTGCATCTCATGGTCCTGGCTTCCGGCAACTGACGCCGGCGGCTACTAGGCTACCCGGTTAATGCCGTAGCCGCCGTAGGGCGGCGCACCCACTCGACCCCAGCGCGCCTTTCGCCGACTGATGGCGGCGACTACGGGCTCGCCGGAGCAATACCGTAGCCGCCGTCGTAAGACGGCAGACTCAGCCGACCCGGTCGATCAATCCGCCGGCTCGCGCCGGCGGCCACGGGTTAGGAGCGTGTCGCACTTGTTCCCGGGAACATGGGTGTGAATTAAACAACCATGGAACCGGGATTGCCCAATCAGGCAAAATGCCGCAACGGTTCAGAACCATCGATCGCAACACCCCCCTTGCTGCTGCCCCAGACCTGCGCGACTGGGTAACCCAGGATGATCTGGTCCGCTTCGTCATCCACGCTGTCCAGCGGCTGCCGCTGTCAGCCTTCGCGGTCAACTCCAAGGGCTGTGGGAATGAACAATATCCACCCCCACATGATGTTGGCGTTGCTGATTGACTGCTACGCCAACGGCATCGTCAGTTCCCGCTCCATCGAGCGGGCCACCTATCGCGACATTGCGGTGCGCTACCTGACGGGCAACACCCATCCGGATCATGACACCATCTGCACCTGCCGGGGCCTGAGGAGCAGATCAACCTGACGGATCCAGACGCGCGGCGGATGCGCAAGAACCAGCGTGAGGGCTACAGCCAGAGCTACAACGCGCAGGTGGTGGTGGATGCCGAAGGCAGCCAGTTGATGGTGGGTCAGCGGGTCAGCGACAGTGCCACTGACGCAGGTCAGTTGGAGCCGGATGTGCAGAGCATTCCCCAAGGGCTGGGTCAGCCCACGGGGGTGCTGGCCGACTGCGGGTATGCGGCCAAGGCGGACTTTCAACGACTGGGGCGGGAGCGACCGGACCTGGAGCTATATGTGAGTGTGTATCGGGAAGACGCGCACGCTCAGCGGCGCTACGAGTATCGACCGCTGGACAAGATCAAGAACCCCCCGGAGGCTGAGGGACCCAGTGTTGGTGGCGATGGCTGAGAAACTGAAGAGTCCTGAGGGTCGAGCGCTTTACCGGAGAGGGGTCTGCACGGTGGAGCCGGTGTTTGGGGTGATCCAGGCGGTGCTGGGGTTTGGGCAATTGCTGCTGCGGGGCCTGAAGAAAGTCGGTGGGGAATGGGCCTTGGTGTGCCGGGCCTACAATGTGAAGCGGCTGCATCGCTGGGGGCGAGGCTGAGCCTGGCCGGGGCGGGCTCAAAAAAAGCGGGGGGCGGACTGAACTCTGGGGACTTTGGCCGCCGAGCGGCTCGGTGAGGCAGTGGGAACTGCCGTGTTGATCAGGCCGCCCGGTTCCCGACATTGGTTAATCCCAACTGTCTGAATCGCTGAAAAGTCCTACCTCACCGAAGCCTTCTTGAGCTAAGTGTGACAGACTTCTAGGGGCGTGGTTGCGGGCCCGATTGGCGTAGGAGCTAGGCTGCTGGGCTGTCGCCATAGGTCACGCGCGGCAGGCCACCTCACCTACCCTGTTGCAGCCTCTAGAAGCTTGGCACCCATGCTGGATCCCAGCCGGACGAAGGGACTCCGCTCGCGCCGGGAGGCCACAATCGAACACGGCAACGGCCGGGAACAAGGTGCGGAGCTAAACCAGGCCGCAGTGCACGCGCCGGGCCGGTGGGGGACCGGGGCGAGGCGTGCGTGCGATTTAGGTGGTCCAGACCCCGGGGATAGGGCTTTGGCAGAATTGGCATCGGCCTTGGTCCAGGCGCAGGGCCGTCACGGCAAAGATGTCCCGCTCGATGATGGCGCGTTTGCAGTTGGGACAGAAGGTGGTTTCGGCATCCGGCACACCCCGCACGTTGCCGATGTACACGTAGCGTAAGCCGGCTGCTCGGGCCAGGTCGCGGGCTTTGACCAACGTGTCGATCGGTGTGGGCGGCAGGTGGGTGAGCTTGTGTTGGGGATGGAATCGGGAAAAGTGCAGGGGCACGTCCGGCCCCAGGTTATCCAGGATCCAGCCGCACATGCGGCGGATGGTGTCCAGATTGTCGGTGTAGGTGGGCACGATCAGGTTGATGATCTCGAACCAGATGCCCAGGCTTTTGTAAAGTTTGAGGATGCGCAGCACTGCTTCGAGCCGCCCGGAGTTGAGTTTGCGGTAAATGTCGTCATCGAACCCTTTCAGGTCCACATGCGCCGCATCCACGTGCTGGGCCAGGTCGCGGAAGGACCGTTCCTCGATGGAGCCGCAGGTGACCAGCACGTTCTTGAGCTGGCGCGCATGAACGGCCCGGCAGCAGTCGTAGGTATATTCGTAGTAGGCGGTGGGCTCGGAGTAGGTGTAGGAAACCGACGGGCAACCCAGCGCCGCCGCCACTTCAGCCAGGTCGTCCGGAAAAAGGCTCAGCCGCCGCAGTTGCTCGAAGCTGACCGCCTCCGGCAACGGCACTTTCAACCGAAACTCGGGGCCGGTCGGGTCTTTGGTTTCCTCAGGCTTTTTCTGTGAGATTTCCCAGTTTTGGCAGTTGAGGCATCGGAACACGCAGCCTGAGGTGGCCAGCGAGAACGACCAGGTGCCGGGCAGGAAATGGAACAGCGGCTTTTTTTCGATAGGGTCAACGTGGAAGGTGCATGGGTTGGCGTAGGCCAGGGTATAGAGTGTGCCGTCGCGATTGATCTTGTTGCGGCAATGGCTGCGGTCGCCCGGGGCCAACACACAGTTGTTAGGGCAGACCTTGCACTGGACGTTGCGGCCCAGTTTCAGGTAATGGGCCGCTTCCTTGACCCAGCCGCGGCGTAGCCAGGCGTCCCACACCTTGTCGTTGGGGGCGTCGTTTTTGAAGACATCAGCGGGTGTGGCATCGGCCACCGATTTCCGGAACAACGATAGCCACGAGGCCCCCGCAGCCAGGCCCGCGCAGCCGAGCAGCCCGCACGCAATGGCCGCGCGGCGGGACAGCCGCAGCGGGCGTGGCTGGCTCGATTCGTCTGGCCTGGTCTGATTCGCGTTCATGTTTCGGTGCGCTGGCCGATCCAGCCCCAGCGTTGTATAGCAAGATAGCAGGCTGGCAGCACATGCGCCAGCACCAAAATCATCAAGGGCAGATGCAGCAGCTTGTGCAACGCCAGGGCTGTCGATTCGTCCAACCACCGGCCGAACCCGTACCGCCCGCTCATGGCGTAGCCACTGAACAGAAACAGCAACACCACCGGTATGAGCGCCCAACCGCTCCACCGGACCGACTTGAGGCAGATTCGGTTGAATCTCTGCATACGTTTGCCAGCACTGCTTTGGCCCAGGTCAAGCCGATGCCACGGGCAGCCTACCTTCCGCCGGGCCTGTTAGGGTCAAGCTGCCGGCTTGGCATTGGCGCCTTACTCGACGGGCTGTCACAGCCCGCTTGTCCGAGGTCTCGATCCGGCACCATCGAGCGCGCCCGGGCCGAATCTGCGGTCAATCCACTGGGGCTGGAAATGCAATTCTGGTGGCCCAGCCGCTGGAGTGCGTCGCGCTGGCATCCGGAGTGCGGCTGGTTGCTGATCCAACCCGGCGCCACGGGTGCCATGGTGGAAATTTGAAGCAGCAAATCCGAAAGCCGAAACGAATCCAAAGGCGCAAAACGCCGGAAATCCAAAACGGCCACACACCCGGGGCCCGGAGCCGAACCGTGGCCACCAGACTGCACCGGCTTTGCCTTAGGCCCCGACACCGATTCGCAGGGCCGACTTCCACGTCGGCCGTCCAAGCCCGGCACACTCGACCCGCGTGGCTTTCAGCGGCAGTGGCCCACGGGAGCACGGGCCGCTGGCCGGTCCGTTTCGGCGGCCCGCCAGCATCCGGCGCACCGTTGCGCTACCCTCTCCGCTCCCTGTGGGAGCGGAGAGGGCCGGGGTGAGCTGAGGGCCAACGCCGCGCTCCCACAGCGCCAGCAAGCTCACACGCTGCATACGCTCTGAGAAGGCCAGCGTGCAAGCCGGCCCTCCAAGGGGACTCACAGCTCCCGGGAGCGTTTTGGAGTGCGGCGGCTTCGACTAGCCCAGGGCGGCGCTGCGCTTGCCCTGGGCTGGTTCACTGCAGCCCCGTTGGGGCTGCAAAAGCACCAGCAGCACCGGGCCATTAGCCGGTCGGTTCCGGCCGCCCGCCGAAACCACTTCCCGAGCACCGAGCTTCCAGCTCCCAGCTTCCAACCCCACGCCCCATGCTCCCTGTCCAATGGCGCCAACCCATGCGCGGTAGCGGTTTGGAGTGGGGCGGCTTTGACGCCGCTTTGGATTGCGGACCTAGGCTATTATTTGGTGCGTCGATCCGCCGCCTTACGGCGGCGGCCTGGAGTTTTACCGTGGACCGCCTTCCGTCCTCGGTCCTCCGTCTTCAGTCCTCTGAACCCCATGCTCCATGCTTGTTTTTCAGGCGGCTGTGCCACGATTGGTTACTGACCGGATTCCGTTCTTGCAGTTGGTTGCGGGCTGGGTTCCATTGCGTCATGCAACGTAACGCCGGCACGCCATTGTCCAACAGCTCTCACTGGATGGGTTCGGCTTCGAACAGGCGCGGCTTTTCGCGCCGCCGGTTTCTGGGTCAGGCCGCAGCAGTCAGCGCGCTGACGTTGGTGCCAGGGCACGTTTTGGGCGGAGCGGGCCGGACAGCGCCCAGCGAGAAGATCACTATGGCCGCCATCGGCGCCGGCTCGCAGGGTTTGGAGAATCTGAGGGCTTTTCTACCGTTCGAGCAGGTGCAAGTGGTGGCGGTGTGTGACGTGAATCGGGAGAGCACCGATTATCTGTCGTGGTACTGGGGGCAGGGCAAGGAGCGCCGGCCAGGCGGTCGTGAGCCGGCGCGCCGAATGGTCGAGCAACACTACAGCCAACACCGACGCTCGGGCCAGTGGCGCGGGTGCCGGGCCTACAACGATTACCGCGAATTGCTGGCCAAGGAAGACGTGGACGCGGTGGTCATCGCCACGCCGGACCACTCGCATGCCATCATTACCATGGCCGCCCTGAAAAAAGGTAAACACGTCTATTGCGAAAAGCCGCTCACGTGGTCGGTAGCTGAAGCCCGGCGTGTGACCGAGGCGGCGCGGCGTGCGGGTGTGGCTACGCAGATGGGCAACATGGGTCAAGCGGATGAAGCGGCTCGGACCGTGTGCGAGATGATTTGGGACGGCGCTATCGGTTCGGTCCGCGAAGTGCAGGTGTGGAGCCCGGCCCGGTTCTGGAAATGGTCGCTCTACGAGGAACGGCCCAAAGAAACCCCGCCGGTACCGGAAGGCTTGGATTGGGACCTGTGGCTCGGCCCAGCGCAATCCCGACCTTATCACCCGGAATATCATCCGTGGACTTGGCGCAATTGGTGGGATTTTGGCACTGGGCTGCTGGGCGACCTTGGGCCTCATAAACTTTCGACGGTGTTCAAAGCCCTCAAGCTCGGCCACCCTACCAGCGTCGAGGCCTGCTCGACCAAGCTCAACCCGGAGACCTACCCGTTGGGCGTGATTGCTCGATTTGAGTTCCCCGCCCGCGGCGACATGCCGCCTTTGACGTTGACTTGGTATGACGGCGGCTTGCGCCCGCCTCGGCCACCCGAACTGGAGCCGGACGAACCGATGGGCGACGTCATTTACATTGGCGACAAGGGCAAGATGATGCGCGACCGGCTAATTCCGGAGTCGCGCATGCAAACCTACAAGCGCCCGCCCAAGACCCTGCCGCGCTCGCCGGGCCATTACCACGAATTTGTGGCGGCCTGTCGCGGCGGGCCGCCGCCGGGGTCGAACTTTGTTGACCACGCTGGGTTGCTGACGGAGGTGTGCCTGCTGGGCAACGTGGCTCTGCGCACGGGCAAAAAGATTCTTTGGGACCGCGCCCGGATGCGGGTGACCAACGACGAGACCGCCAATCAACTGCTCCATCGCGACTATCGCCAAGGCTGGACACTATGAAGACGGACCCTCTGCACCAGCAAATGACCCGGCGCCAGGCGCTTGGTGCCGCTGTGCACGCTGTGGCCGCAGGAACATTCACCGCACTTTGGGCCAAGCCCGACGCAGCCGCTGAGCCGGCCTCTGCACAAACCGATTCAGTGCCAAAGCCCCAGCTCACCCTGGGCATCTCGACGATGGGCTTTAGCGGGTTCACCACCGCCGAGCTGGCGCGCGAACTGGCCGCAGCAGGCTTCCACACCATCCAGCTTTTCCTCACCCAGGCCGACAGCAACTTCTGGCGCTACAATAGCCGCGCCGACGTTTCGGCGCTCACGCCCGAGCGTTGCCGGGCCATTACCCAAGCCTATCGCGCCGCCGGCCTGCGCATCCACAGCCTGGGCGTCTATACCAACTTGATCCATCCCGACCCAGCCGAGCGCGCAGCCAACCTCGACTATTTCGAGGCGATGATGGAAGTGGGCCGGTGCATGGGCGTGCGGGTGTTTATTACCGAAGCGGGCCATTTTCATGACCCCACCAAGCCCGAGCCGGCTGTGCCGTGGCATTTCCAGGACGCCGTCTGGGCCCAAACCGTGGCCACGGTGCGCGAGCTGGCCCGGCGCGCCGAACGGTTCGACGCCACCATCCTGCTGGAGCCGTTCTACCGCGGTTTCTTGGCCAGTGCCAAGCGAACCCGGGTGTTCTTGCAGGAAGTCAACTCGCCTCGCATCCGCGCTCTGCTGGACCCGGCCAACCTGATCGAGGTGAACGACCTGGAAGAGATGTTCCAGCAGCTCAGCCCGTGGATTGACTGTCTGCACGCCAAAGACCGCAAGCTGCACACTGACCGCGGCGTGCCGGCTGGTCAGGGCGATTTGGATTATCAGCAACTGGTCACCCTGGCCGCACGCCACACCTCACACGCCCCGCTCATCCTCGAATATGTCGGGCCAAAGGACTACAAGGACGCCCTGGCCCATCTGCGCCGCGCCCTGCGCCAAGCCGGCTTGGTCGAACGCCCCACTGCTCCCGAACGCTGAGCGCAACCAGACCCAATCGCGAAAACGCCAGGTTGCCCTCACGGTGGTGGCCACTGGGCTGCGGAGTGGCGGGGCCGCTTCACGGCATCCTGCCGATCCGCCAGAGCCGACGGGGCCGCCGGATTGCTGTCCTCTCACTCGGTGGCCAAGCGATAGAAGCGGCTGGTGTTGGTGGGCAAGGGAAGGAGCAGACGCCAGGTGCCGTCCAGCAGCACCGGTGGGTTGGTCAGGGGCGTCCAGAGAATCGGCGGCGTCAGGTTCGTGGCGGTCCAGACTCGAAAAAGGCCCGGCTGGGTGACCGGCCAGGCCAGCGAAACGATGCTGCCGGCCAGCGACAGGCTGAGGGCGGGCGGCACAACCGCCAGGGTGGCGGTGAGGGTGAAATCGAAGCTGATGTCGCTGCTGGTGTTGGTGTTTTGGTGGATTTCCACCGCCAACAGGTTCGTGCCGCTGACCAAGCCAGCCGGGTTGAGCTGTTTGGTGAGCCAGGCGCTTTCGGCCGAGCCGCCAATGGCGCTTTTGGCCAGGGTGGTCGCGTCCACCGGCCCGGCAGGCATGTTGTCGCGCCACACTTCCACCCCGTTGAGGTAAACCACGGCGCCATCGTCGCGGACCAGGCCGGCTGTGAGGCTTTGGACGGCACTGGCGCCAGCCACGAAAAATCTGTGCCGGAACCAGGTGGTGATGTGTTTGTTGTTGGGGTCGGGGCCGTAGCGGACCACGGTGGCCTCGTCGCCGTCACCGTAACCGAGTTGGGCCGGGCCGGTGCGCCAGGCGCTGTCGTCGAACTGGAGCATTGTCCAAGCCGGTCCGGGATCCACGCCGGTGTCCAGGTAGCTCCAGACCGCGCCGGCCGGGACGAGCGTGACCGGCCGCACAGCCAGCACGGTGAACTGCACCGGCGCGCTGGTGGCGTAGCGGCCGAAGGTGTCCATCGCCCGCGCGTGGACCTGGTGCAAGCCCCGCGGCGCACCGGCCCACGAGACTGCATAAGGTTGCTGGCTGGTTTCGCCCACGGGCTGGCCGCCGGCAAAGAACTCGACCCGCACCACCGGGCCGGTCACAGCCGCCGCCAAGGTGATGACGCCTTCGGGCAGGCTGCTGCCTTGAGCAGGCGCGGCCACGCAGACGGCGGGCGCTGTGCTGAAGACCGCATCGAGAGCGAAGTCGAAGCTCACGTCGCTGCTGGTGGAGCTGGATTGATGGACTTCGACCGCCAGCAGGTTGGTGCCAGGCACCAACGGGGCCGGGTCGAGCGCGTTGGTCAGCCAGAGGTTTTCCTGCGCGCCGCTCAGGGCGGTCAAGGCCGGTGTGGTGTAGGTGATGGTCACGCCAGCCGGCAGGTTGGTGTCGCGCCAGGCTTCGACCCCGTTCAGATAAACCACCGCCGCATCATCGCGCAGCAAACGGGCTTGGAGACTGACGACTTCAGCCGGGTTGCTCAACACAAACGCGTGCCGGAAATAGGTGGTGATTTGGCGGTTGCTGGCGATGACCGTCGCTTCATCCCCGTCGCCAAAGCCCAGTTGCCCCGGGCCGCTGGGCCAGGAACTGTCGTTGAAAGCGGGCAAGCGCCAGGCGGTGCCGAGGTTGGCGCCGGAAGCTTGGTACCGCCAGACGCTGCCAGTGCTCACCAGCGTGGCCGAGGTCAAGTGCCGCGGCAGGACGGTGGGCAGCCAGTTGGTGAGGATTTCGCTCAACACCGCCGCGCGGGGCAGGGTGTCATTGTTCTGTTGAAACACGATGCCCACCCGACCGCTGGTGCCCGGGTGCCGGACAATGGCCGGGTCGGCCCAGCCACCGCCGTTGTCGGCAAAGGCCACCTCCAGTTCCCATTCTTTGCCGGCCAGGTTGGTGGCTGGGAAGGGGCGGCTGGTGACGAATTCCCGCAAAGACGGCGTGAAGCGGGCCCCGTCGGGCGTGGGCCGGTTGGTGGTGCTGGTGCTGGCGAACCGAATGGGCGCATCCATCAGGTTCATCAAGCCGCCAGAGCCGTTGCGGCCGCCGGCGTAGAACATGTAGTCGCCGGTGTTGAGGATCAGGTTGCCATCGTCCAGGAACGCTTCGACCAGCGAACGGTCCGGCTCGGTGTTGCCCCCGGGATAGATCGAGTCGGGCACATCGCCGAAGGTGATCAGCACATCGAGCTGGCCGTTGCCGATATGCGCCAGCAGCCACTGGGGCAACTGGGCCGCGCTCAAGATCTCGATGCGCGACACCTGAGCCGAGACGTTTTGCACAAGCTGGGTGGCGACGGTGCGTGCGACCGAGGGCGTAATCCAAGCGGTCGAATCCACGTAGAGAGCGATGTCCGTGGGCAGCAGCCGACCCGGGGCCAGGCGGCTCTTGTTGGTGCCGACGATGCAGGCCAGGACTTCGGACATCGGCCCTTCCACATCACCGAACAGAGCGGTCACGGCGTAGTAGTTGGTGCCTTGGGGCGGGTAATCGTTGAAGCTGGTGGCGCGCAGCCCGGCAGCCAGGGGCGTCAGCCCGGCGATATTGGTGAAAGGCCGGCTGCTGCGATAAAGGTTGTAGGACTCGGGCGCCTGGCCAAAGGGCGCTTGCCACGAGAGCCGGAGGCGGCCGTCCGGGTCCGACACCACCGACGCGGCAAAGTCGGCTGGTGGCCTGGGCGTAAAGCCTTTGAACCGGTCAGCGTATTGGCCGGTCAGGGCCAGGTACCGTGAGCCGTAAGCCACGCTGGGTTCGATGTGGGTGTTTTCCCACCATTCGTTGAACGAGGTAATCAGCACCCAGTCGGGCGCGCTGGCCAGCGACCCCTCCCAGGTGCGGACATAGGTGGCGCCGTCGAGCCGTTCGATGACCGAGCCGGCTCGGCCCGGGATGAGCACGTCATCGTAGCCGGGTTGCGTGGTGGCGGCCCAGACTTTCAGTTGCGGCCGGCCTTCGAGCACGCCGTAAAGCCGGCAAGCAGCCGAGGCTTGTTGGAAATCGGCTTCGAGCGTGCCGCGAAACGCCGAGGCGTAATCGTGCAGCCCGTCGAACACCGCCAGGTAAGCGGTGTTGAGTGTGTTGGCGCTGTAGAAGGCGTCCAAGCCCTCCGCCCGCAGCGTGGTGAAGACGCGCTGCCACAAGTCGGTCGGCGCAGCTCCCGCAGCCCAGATGAACACCACCGGCTTGCCCTCCAACCGCAGCAGACGCGGGTGGTTGCCGTAGGTTTGGAGGAAGTAGCGCAGCCAGGACAGGATCTCCGCCTCGTCACGCGCGTGGGCCGGGTCGCCCGTGAGCGTCTCGAAGTAGATCGAGACCAGGAACTGTTCCGCCTCGGCGATGGCCAGCAAGCGGGCGAGGTTGCGGTCGGTCTGGCTGTTTGGTCCCCACCAGGACGAGATGAACCCGTCAATGCCGGCGGCCTTGGCCTGACGCACGTGGCGGAGGATGACCGAATTGCTGTCCGAGTGGTAAGGCGCGCGCGGGTAATCCCGCAGCGTTGGGCTGGCCCAGGAATCGTAGTTGTACCACGGGTAGTAAAAGGCCAGCACCAAGGGCGGCAGCGATGGACGCGTCCAGCTCAGGTCGCCAGCCAAGAGCGCGTCGGCTGGCAGGCTGAACGGGCGGGCGTTGGGATGGCCGGTGGTGACGGCGTTGGTGACGCTGGCCACAAACACGGGCGCGTTCGAGTTGAACTGGTAGAAATCCATTCGCACCCGGCCCAGATTCCCGCGGGTGCTCTCGAAGCTGATGGCTGGCGGGTTGGACGATTGCAGGATCAGGTCAAACTGCACCGTCACCGTCACGCCAGCCTGGGCGTTGGACAGCGGCTGGTTGACCTGCAGCGCATCCGCGCCCGTCTGGAAAGTCGCGGTGCCCGCCAGCACGACTCCGGCGGAGCTGACGAATCGTTCCGGACCGGTCAACCGCAGGATGGTCCAGTCCGACGAACTGGCGATGGTGATGCGCAACCGGTCAAAATCCGCTCGGACCGCGAGAGCCGAAGCGCCCAGGACCGCGAGCGCGAGCCAGCGCAGGGACAGGCGAACGCGGGCGGCGGCTCCGGGATCACGCCGCAGCCAGCGGCGGGTGGGGGCTGTCCGGCCCGAGGCCGGCGGGTGCGTTGCGTTCATGAGTGCCAGAAACGTAAGCCGGGACCGCGCTTGATGCAAACCCACTGTCAGAAACGGGCGGCACAGGGGCGCACCTTGGTCGGACCGACGCAGTGGGACAGGCGTCTCGCCTCTCCGGCACCGCCGGCCAGCAAGAGTGGCGGTGGGGTTTCGGGGCTGCGCCTTTCCCCAGCAAACAGCCAGAGGCTTTGATCGCAGTCCGGGACAGGCGGGACGCCCGTCCTAGTGCGCCTGCGAAGGCGTCCTCACACCGGGGTATAAGTCTCCGCCAGGCCGAACGTTCACCGGCCTGTGACCGAAGGCTACTGCGTCGGCGCAACACGGGGTGGGGATGTGCCGGAGCTGAACCATCCGTCCGTACCAACGCTACATGCCGGACACGACACACCGCGAACCCGATTCGGGCGCGCCGGCTGGCTCGCCCCGTGAGAGAACGCGCCTATGTGGGAGCGGAGGTCGGTCTCCCTCGCTGGCCAAGGGACGCAGGGAAGCGGAAGTGTGGAGTCCATGACCAATGACGAAACCCATCCAGGGCGGCAGTGGCATGAGCGGCCTGTGAGGCTGGCTCACAGGCATTCTGCCGTCAACGCCACTGGGCTGGAGCAAGGCCGAGTCCTGTGTGCAGTTCAGAGTGTCGGAGCGCTGCCTAGCCTAGCCGAGTCCAAGTTGGTGGGTTGCCGGCTTGGTGGGCAACGGCAAGCCATCGCCCGGTCATTGCAGCTCGTGGTGTGGTGTAGTCACTGTCAGGCCTCGGCTGTCGGTCACCGACAAAAAGCACACCAGGGGTCGAGCAGACGGGAGGCCGGCCACGACCCAATCGCCTTGAAGTTTAGCTGGGACGGTTTGCCAGCGACGTTTCTGCCATGGGCCGGTGTCGGTCGTGTAGTGTAGGTTGGCCTTGACCACCGGCTTGGGAGCCGTCACCCAGGCACGCGCCTGACCGCGTCGAATCTGCATCCGGCGCACACTCGGCAAGGGTGGATCGCCCCGCAGTGCGCAGTCCACAAAAGCGTCCACCTCAGGAAACGTCCAGATATGGCCGTGGGGCAACCCCACCTGGACCGATACGGTGCGGCGGCTGGGCGGGACCAATTCGTAGGATTTCTTGTAGCTGTCCAGCGGATAGGCAAAGTCAGTGGCTCCGTTGAGGAATAGGATTGGGCAGCGCACTTGGGGCAAGTAGTGTGCAGGATCGAAGTATTTCAACCACCGGGCCCGTGCGTCGGGCGGCAAAGCAGCCAGGGGGCCGTCTTTCCAGCAACTGTTGTGGCCCAAGAACCCGCATCCATAAACCGGCACCGCCACTTTCAGCCGCGGGTCCAGTCCAGCCACGATGCAAGTCAGGTAACCGCCCCAACTGATGCCGGTAATGCCGATCCGGCTAGCGTCCACCTCGGGCTGTGCTGCCAGCAGTGACACACCCCGAATCACCGCCGCCACCGCGTGGTAGGTCCACATCTCGCGGACCTCAGCCTCGGTAAACGGCCTGAACTTGGTCTGGTCGCTCTGGTCCGGCCCGCCATCTGGCATGGGGCCGTCTGGGCCGCAGCCGGCTGTATCCATGGCCAAGGCGACATAACCGCGCCGGGCCCAATACTCAGCCCAAGCCTTGAACGCTTTGCCGCCGCCGCCATGCACCAACACCATGGCTGGGAACGGCCCGGTGCCGTTGGTGGGCCGCCCCAGCCGGCCAAAGACGCGGGTTGGCCTGCCCTGGAACGGTTCGCCTGCATACCAAACCTGTTGCACCAAGCCGGTGCGCTGGCCCCAGGTCACTTTGGGCGGTACGGACAGGGCGGCAACGGACCAAGGGCCGGTCTGCCGCGGCCAAGACGCCGGGGTAGCGCAGCCGGCCAGCGCCAGCAGCCCGGCCCAGCCGATTGGTGCAGCCCATCGGTTCATGCGCCGTGCGCCAGGACAAATGCCCGGTGTTTGGGAAACAGTTTCCGCAGGGCCAACGACAGTTCGTCTTGGAGCTCCTGCAATTGGCGGTAAATGGCCACGTTCTTTGGGTTGGGCTCGGTTGTCTCGGCTCGGTTCAGCTCGACAAACCGGTCGGTGATCTCCTGGATGCGCACCCGCTCGCCCTGCTGCAAGCGCCAGCACCAGAGCGCTTGGAGAGCGGCCCCGTAAGCGGCTCCCTCGCTGACCTTGAGCGTGACCACCTCCGCGTTGAACACATCCGCCATGATCTGGCGCCAAAACTTGCTCCGCGCACCGCCGCCAGTGGCTCGGATTTGCTTGGCTTTGACCCCGAGCTGGGCCAGGCGGCGCAACCCGTAGTTCATGCCCAGGGTGACGCCTTCCATGACGCTGCGGGCGTAATGACTGCCGGTGAAGGTGCGCGGGTTAATCCCGATCATTACTCCGGTGCCGTCGGGCACATTGGGCGTGCGTTCCCCCTCCAGATACGGCAAGAACAACAAGCCCCGGGCACCGGGCGGCACACTGGCGGCCTTGCGATCGAATTGTTCGTGAGTCCAGTTAAAATCGCGCCGCATCATCTCGGTGGCCACGGTCACATTCATCGTGCACAACAACGGCAGCCACCGATTGGTCGAGTCACAGAAGGCGGCAATCTCGCCTTCCGGATCGATGACCGGTGTTTCGGAGCAGGCGTAGATGGTGCCGGAGGTGCCGAAGCTGGCGGTGACCACGCCTGGGCGGGTGTTGCCCGTGCCAATGGCACCCATCATGTTGTCGCCCCCACCGGCACTGACCAACACGTCGGTGCTCAAGCCCAGAGCCTGCGCCGTAGCAGGCTGGAGGTAACCGGCGGGCTGATCGCTGGGCTGGAGCGGCGGCAACTTGGCTTCCAACTCCGGATCGATCGCCTTTAAGGTGGCCTGGCACCATTTGCGCCGGCGCACATCCAGCAGCGCGGTGCCGCTGGCATCCCCGTATTCCATGCAGGCCCGGCCCGTGAGCCAAAAGTTCAGGTAATCGTGCGGCAACAGCACCGTGGCCAGGCGCGCGTAGTTCTTGGGCTCATGTTTTTTGAGCCAGAGGATCTTCGATGCGGTAAAGCCGGGTAACACTGCAATGCCTTGGCGCCGGATGGTCGCCTTGAATCCACCCAGCTTGGCCATGATCTCCTCGCATTCGGCTGCAGTGGAAGTGTCGCACCACAGCTTGGCTGGGCGGATAACTTGGCCGTCTTTATCCAGCGGCACAAACCCGTGCTGCTGACCGCTGACGCCGATGGCCTTTACTTCGCTGGCCGTGGCTTTGGCCTGGCGTAACGCCTCGACTATGGCCTGCGCAGCGGCGTCCCGCCACGTATGCGGATGTTGTTCCTTAGCCCCGGGCGGCAGGTTGGGAATCAGATCGTAGCTGCGGGCGGCACTGGCGACCACCTTGCCTGTGCGCGCGTCCACCACCAGCACCTTGGTGGATTGCGTCCCTGAATCAATCCCGATCACTAATGTTCGTTTTGCCATAGTCTCGCTTGTGTGTGTCGCTGCGGATGTTGGCTCGTGATGGCAGGTCGGGGCAAGTCGGCATTTACGGCCTCCAACCCGCAAGGCGGCTGCTGGCTAGCGGGGCGCGCTTGGACCAGCCACGCTGCCCTACACGGGCGCGTACCTGCCCACGGCCTACACGCAAAACTCAGCCCAACGCCCAACTGGGTGCGGACTACCAGCCGCTGGCCGGCCGGTTTCCGCGGCCTGCCGAAACCGACATCCAAGCGCCGGCGAAGCATCAGACCGCTGCGCGTGTGTGCAAGCGCCAAGTCTTGGCCAGCGGCCTTTGGCGTGCGGCGGCTTTGGAACCGCTTTGGATTGCGGACCTAGGCTATTTGGTGCGTCAATCCGCGGTTTCACGGCGGCGGCTATGGTGGACCGCCTTCCGTCTTCGGTCCTCCGTCTTCAGTCCTCTGAACCCCACGCCCCATGCTCCAAACTCCATGCCCCATGCCCCATCCGGCATGCCCTCCGGCGTCGGGTTGGTTGGCCACAATCTTCGTGCAAATCTGAGCGGTGCTCGGTCTAATGAACGAGGGCTGGGCGGGCCGGCGTAGCGGCCTGGCGGCCCTCAGGCAAACAGCAAACAAGTCATTTGAGCCGAAAGCCATGAAAGCCACCTCTGACCAAACTCCCCGTCCGGTAAGCGATTATTACCCGTGCATTGCCCGCGCGCCCTCGGGCGCTCCTGGCTCGACAGAAGCTGGCCCCCGGGTGAGTGGTAACCGTCTGTGGCGACGCTGGTTAACCTGGGCTTGTGGGCTGGTGTTGCTGGCGGGGTGGGGCGTGGGCTGCCGCTGGACACCGTTCGAGCTGAGCGACGCCGCTTACGAGGAGCAGCTTCGAGCCGAGGCTCGGGCGCGAGCCGCAGATCCCAAGTGGAAACCTTCCACTGAGCAAGTTGGCATCATTCAAGTGGGCGACAAGGGTAGCCCTCGCGATGCAGTGCGCAGTTTCTGTCTGCACACCAACGGGCATCTGCTGGTTTGCTGGGGCGGCAGGGGCTCGGCCACGAGTAAGGCCGATGCCAGCATCCGAGTCTTTAATGCGGAAGGTAAGCAGGTCGAGTCGTGGGCGCTGCCCTCGACACCCGAAGCCATTTGTGTGGCGGCGGACGGCACGGTGTTTGTGGGTGGGGCTGGCCGACTGCACAAACTCGATGCGCAGGGCAAAATCTTGGCCAGCGCCCAAACGCCGGTGGCCAACCAAGCTGTTGCCTTGGACAAGGCCGCGCTGGAAAAACGGTTCGGTCGCACGCTCAGCCCGGAAGATTTGGCCCGCTACCGCGACAGTCTGGTCCAACGCAAGCTGGATGTGCCCGGGCTAGCCGTGTCCGGCTCGGACCTGTTTGTGGTCTGCCCCTCCATGGCGGGCTATGGCTACTCGGTTTGGCGGATGGACTTGGACCTGAAGAACCCGGTGGAGGTGATCAAGGGCCTGGCAGGCTGTTGCGGGCAAATGGATATTCAGGCCAAGGACGGCAAGTTGTGGGTGGCACACAATGGACGGCACCGAGTCGAGTCTTACGATCGGCAAGGCAAATTGCTCGGCTCATTTGGCCGGCATGACCGCAAGGCCGCCGACGCTTTTGGCGGCTGTTGTGAACCGAAGAACCTGCGTTTGGGCTCGGATGGCAACGTGTATGCCGCCGAGTCCGGGCCGCCGGTGACCATCAAACGCTTCTCGCCCGAGGGCAAGTTCAGGGGTGTCGTGGCGCTGCCACAGTTTAGCACTGGCTGTGTGCGGGTGACGATCGAGGTGTCGGCTGACTGCCAACGGTTTTACATTTTGGAGCCGGGCGCCAATGCCATTCGCGTGTTTGCGGCCAAAGGCACACCCCAGAGCGGGTAGATGGAGCGGAAGGCTTTGACAGCGTGGCGGCTTGGGATGGGCGCGGTGGGGGCTCTTGGGGCAGCGGTGTTGGTTTGGGCAGCTACGGCCTTGGCGCCCAGTCGGCCCAGCTTGGTCATGGTGGTCATGGACCCGCTGGCGCGGCCCTTGGCTTGTGCGTGTGTGGCTGGGTATGCCCAACGCGATTATGATGCCCTAGCTGGATTCCTCACGCGGCGGCTGGGCCAACCGGTGCGGGCAGTGTATGCTGAATCGCTGGACAAGCCGCTTCAGACCGTGCGGCCCGAGCGGCTGGTGTTGGTCATCGGCAAAGAGGCGGTGGTGCGCGCCGATGCCCAGGCGGCGGGTTTGGCGGTTCATCCGGTGGCACAGTTGACCGGGCTGGACGGAGCCACCACTCAATCCGGCCTGTTTGTGGTTAAAGCGTCGGATCCAGCACGCTCCTTGGCTGATCTGGCTGGCCGGCGCATCCTGCTTGGGCCGGTCGAGGAGGCAGAAAGGCACAGTGCGGCTCTGCGCGCTCTGGCAGCCGTTGGGATCAAGTCCAACGGGGTCCATGCCAGTGGGCAGCCGACCAACCTGGCCACGCACGCGCCTGATCAAGCCTCGACATCCGGGGCTTCAGCGGTGGGGCTGAAGCTGCTGCCAGCGCAGGTCCAGATCCGGACAAGCTGCACTGAAGCTGCGCTTGAGGTGTATGAAAGCACTAACACGCCCGGCCCAGCCGCCGTTATTTCCAGCTACGCGTGGCCGTTGCTTGAAGGCTGCGGCATAGTCCCAGAAGGTGCGCTGCGGGTGGTGGGTCGGACCGACCCGGTGCCGTTTGTCACCGCGTTCACCGCAGGGGCTGTCGGCGCAGCGTGGGAAACCCAGCTCACCGAGGCGTTGCTGGCCATCCGCACTGACGCTGCGCTCATGAAGGCCTTGGAATCCAAAGACGGCTTTGTACCCCATGCCGGTCAACTGGCGCAATGGCCGGAGTGGCGAGGCGCACAACGCACGGGCCAGGCAGCGTGGTTGCCGGACCGGTTGCCCAAACCGCTGCCGTTACTTTGGCGCACGCCGCTTCAAAGCTCGGCCTTGGCTGGGGTGGCGGTAGCCGACGGGCGGGTGATCGTGGCCGATCGTGACGCGGCAGATCGCCACGATGTCTGGTGGTGCCTGGGCGCCGACGATGGCGCGGTGTTGTGGCGGCTGGAGTATCCGGCAGCAGGCCAGTTGGATTACGGCGCCAGCCCACGGGCCACGCCACTGATCCGCAACGGGAAGGTGTATCTGCTGAGTGCTTTGGGCCACCTGCACTGCGTCGAGCTGGCCACTGGCAAGGTGGTCTGGAAACGCGACTTGGCAACCGAGTTTCGCGTCCAGCCACCCCGCTGGGGCTGGTGTGCCACGCCGTTGGTGGTCGATGACAAGCTGGTCGTTAACCCGGGGGGGCCTGCAGCCAGCTTGGTGGCTTTAAACCGATTCACCGGTCAACTGGTCTGGAAGAGTCGAGGTGGGCCGGCAGCGTACGCTTCCTTTATCTGGGGCAGATTCGGTGGCCGACGGCAGATTGTCGGCTACGACGCGCATTCCTTGGGCGGTTGGGACCCGGCCACGGGCCGGCGGCTCTGGAGCTTGGTGCCACCGAACTCAGGCGATTTCAATGTGCCCACGCCCATCGAGGTCAATGGCCAGTTGTTGGTCGCCACCGAAAACAACGGCACGCGCCTGTACGGCTTTGATGATCGCGGGCGCATCCGGCCTGAACCGATCGCCCAGAACCTCGATCTGGCTCCCGACTGTTCCAGCCCCGTGGTCGCAGCGGGATTGGTGGTGGGCTGCAGCTCGGGTCTGCGCGGATTGGACTTGCGCGGCGGTCTCAAAACCCTCTGGACAGTCGAAGACGACGCATTCGGCGAGTTTGCCAGCCTGCTGGCTGCCGGGGACCGCTTGCTGGTAGCCAGCTTTCACGGTGAGCTGTTGTTGCTGAAAGTGGGGCGCAACCAGGCCCAGATTCTGTCGCGGGTGCAGGTGCTTGAGCCGGAGGTGGAGATGTATGCGCATCCGGCGTTGGCTGATCGGCGGCTGTATGTGCGGGATGCCGCTGCAGTGTGTTGCTTTGGGCTGGAACTGCCGCTTGCTGGGCCGTAACGGCCCACTGCCGCCGCCGGGTCAAGCGGCCCGCACCGGCAGCTTCTGGCCCCTCTGCCTCTGGGTTACGGGTTACCCTTGATCCACTGCAAGGCGCCGCGCCGTAGCAAATACCGATAGGCGCGTGGCCCCAAGGCTTCTGCCACCACCCGCTCGGTCTCATTGGCAATCTCGGCCAAAGCTTGCTCACGTTCTTGGGCTGAGACAGCTAAGTTGGTGGCCAAGGCCTGGCGCGCTTCGGTGACGAGTTTCTTGCAGGCATACACCTCGGCCACGGTATTGCTGGACAGGCCGTAGCGGGCTGCAGCGGCGTTGAGCGCGCGGAAATCCGGGTCTTGACCCCGCTGATAGAGCGCGTAGCGGGTCTCGCCCAGGGCGCGGCGGATTTGTTCTTCCAGTTCAGCCTGGGCTTGTTGCCATCGGGCTCGTACGACCGGATCGTTCAAGTCCACCTCGTCGGGGTTCCACTGTTCATCGAAGGGTTTGCGCAGGCGATAGATGGTCAAAAACTCCTCTTCAGTGGCATCCATGCCGTAGAGGGCCTCGCGGACCTTGCAAGCGGTGTAGCCCAGCCACAGCTCGTACTGCTGCAGTTCCGCCGGGGTCAAGATTCGAGCTAGATCGGCTTGGCGTGCTTGGCGCAGGCGGCGCAGCTCAGCCCGGTCTTCCGGGCACAGTGGTTCGCCTTCCTCCCATTCTTTGGCGCGGATGGCTAGTTCTTGGTCGGCATAATGGTCCAGCAGCGTGCGCACCTGGGCGCGCTTGGCCTCGGGCAAGAACTGCAATCGGCGGCTGTAGTAATCCTCGGCGCCCTGTTGCCGCAGCCGCTCTTCCACCAGATCAATCCCCAGCAGCTCACGCACCAGCTCGCGTTTCTGATACTCGATGGTGCGTTGTTGCTGTTGCCACTGACGCGGGTCGTAGTTGTTCCACAGCTCCTCTTCCTCCGGCTCCCAGTACTTCAGATCCGGCCGATACGGCACAATGGCCCGGGCTTGGGGCGCCAGCAATTTCTCCACATCGGCAATGATGATGTCGCGAATGGTCTGTTCAGGGCAACCAATAGCCCGCAGCCGCTGGATGTAGGTGCGATAGTCTTCCGACTCCAACTGGCTCCAGTGAAAGGTGTTGGTCTGCGGCAGCTCGGCGGTGGCCGGGCTCGAGCTAGAGGCTGGGGTCGGCGGTGAATGAGATCCAGCCACCGTACCCACCGGCTGGGCACTTGGCTCAGTGGGCAGCCGCAATTGATACGCCAAGTAGCCCACCGTGGCTAGCAACACCAGGTTGAGCCCCAGCAAAGCCTTGGCTTGCAGTCCAGACCGCATCGGTTGTGGTAGCGTAGCCATCTTCATGCCGACGGCAAACCCTGTTTTACGAACAAACACCGGCCAGGCCGTGCAGTTGCGGGGTATCACCCACACAGCCAACCACTTGCCTGGCGTGGCCAGCCTGGCCGAGGTTTTGCGCCGGGGCTGGATCAGGCCAGGGGCTCGCCTGGGGGCGCCCCTTCGGCAAACAGCTCAGCCAAGCGCAATGCCAAGCCCGGCAAGGACGGGTCCGTCAGCACGTCGCTGGCGGCTAGACTCTGGATGAGGCTCAGCCCGTAAGGACCGGCTTGATACACCTCCAGATTGTTGTAGCGCGGGTCCACCATCCAGAGCCGAGGCAACCGGACCCGCTCAAACACGGCTTTCTTCCGCACGGTGTCGAAGTGGTGATCGTGGGAGTCGATGACCTCTGCGATGAGCCAGGGCTGCTGGGTCAGGGTGCTGATGAGGGTTAGGTCTGGCCGGAAAACATTCCCTGGGCTGGGACTGACCGGTGCCCGGGGTGGCAGCAACCGCAAGCCCTGCACCCGCGTCAGGCTGGGCCACAAGCTCATATGCAACCGTTCACAGATCAGTTCATGCCGCGCGTCCGGGGCTCGGCGCCAGTAGGTTTCGCCCTCCAGAATCTCTTCGTAAGCTTCGGTCATGACCGCGCCAGCCAAGTGCGTAGGAACCGGCCCGTATGCGAGCGGCGGCACCGGACCACGTCTTCCGGTGTGCCCGCCACCACGATTTGGCCCCCGCCCTCGCCACCCTCAGGCCCAAGGTCGATGATCCAGTCAGCCTCGGCGATCAGATCGAGGTTGTGCTCGATGACGATGACCGTGTGCCCGGCGTCCACCAGCCGATGGAGCACCTCGACCAAGCGCGCTACGTCGGCCATGTGCAACCCGATGGTCGGTTCTTCCAAGATGAACAGGTTGGCCGCTGGCGTGCGGCGGGTTGAGCCTGGCCGGGCCGGCTGACATGCAGTGGCTGAGGTCGGCTCGGTTGACTCAGCCAAGGACAGTAGCGCCTGAGAGTTGTGTGGGGCCTCTGCGGCAGTACGGGCCGGGCGGCCGCGGTCGCTTTCATCGCCCTTGAGCCCAGCCAGCAGGTGAGTGACCAGCTTGACCCGCTGCGCTTCGCCACCGCTCAAGGTGGGGCTAGTTTGGCCCAGCTTCAGGTAACCCAGACCAGTATCGCGCAGTGCTTCCAGGGGCCGGCGGATGCGAGGCACGTGCGCAAACAACTCCAGCGCTTCATCGACCGACAAGTCCAATACCTCAGCGATGGTCTTGCCGGTGTAGCGAATGTCCAAGGTAGCGCGATTGAACCGCGTGCCGCCGCAGGCCTCACACTTGACGTAGGCGGGCGGCAGAAAGTTCATCTCCATTTTGATTGTGCCGGCGCCCTGACATTGTGGGCAGCGGCCTTCGGGGCTATTGAACGAAAACCGGCCTGGACTGTAACCGCGCAGCCGCGCCTCAGGCACTTGAGCAAACAACTGCCGGATTTGATCGAAAAAGCCCACGTAGGTGGCCGGGACTGACCGGGGCGTCCGACCAATCGGCGACTGGTCCACTTCATACACCGCCCGGAGCGATTCGTAGCCGGAGAGCTTCAGCGCACAGCCGCTGACCTGAACCGAAAGAGCTGCCTGCCGGTTTTCTGAACGCCGCTTGGCCAATGCCTCCTGCAACGCGGGCAACAGACATTCGCGGATTAAGGTGCTTTTGCCCGAGCCGCTGACTCCGGTCACCAACACCAGCCGGCCCAGTGGAATGCTGACCGTTAGGTCTTTTAGGTTGTGCAGTGTGGCATGTTCCAACCTCAGCCACTGTGCGGGCACACCCTCTGGGTGTTTGCGATCTAAGCCAGGCGGCACCACCGGCCGGCGCCAGCCGCGGCTGGGGAACCGCCGCGGCGCGCGCAAGCATTGGCCGGTGATTGATTCGGTGTGCTGTTGCAACTGGTCCAGCGTACCGGCTGCCACCACCGCACCACCATGAATGCCTGCTCCAGGGCCCAGGTCGATGATCCAGTCAGCCCGTCGCATCGTGGTTTCGTCGTGCTCGACTACCACCAGCGAATTGCCCCGGGCTTTCAATGTCTCGAGCGCCGCCAATAACCGCTGGTTGTCCCGGGCGTGCAGGCCGATAGTGGGTTCGTCCAGAATGTAAAGCACCCCGCTGAGGTTCGACCCGAGCTGGGCAGCCAGCCGAATCCGCTGGGACTCGCCGCCGGACAGGGTGGTGACGCCTCGGCCCAGTTGCAAATACCCCAGGCCAACCGCCAGCAGGAAGTTCAGCCGTTCGGTAATCTCGGGCAGGATGTCTCGCGCAATGATGGCCGCGCGCCCGGTGAACTTGAGTGCTTGGAAAAATTCGCGGGCCTGGGCCACGCTCATTTGCGCAAAGTGATCGATGGTCGGCCCACTTTGGCGCAGCAACTGGAGGGCAGTTTTCGAGTCGGTGTCAGCGGAGCCTGGGCCGAGTCGCTCCGCCTCAGCCGCCACCGCTTCCAGCACCTTCAACAGACGCCGACGCACCCCAGCCGCCACAATGGCTTGGCCTGTGGTGCGTGTCGCTGTGTCCGAACGCCCGCCCACACCAAACAAAGGCAAGCGCACCGCACGGGCCACCGGGTTGAGGCGCGAGCCGTGGCAGTCCGGGCAAAGTTCGCGGTTGCCCTCTTGCCACATGAACCACGTCTCTTCGATGGCGTCGGCCCGCTCGCCCCGGTCCACATCTTCCGGCATCCAAAACACCTCGCCAAAGCCCCGGCACCGCGGGCACCAACCCTGGGCTGAGTTGTAGCTGAAGAACTTGGGGTCCAAGGGCGCAAACGACCGACCGCACTGCGGACAAGCCCGTTCGGTCGAATGCACGCTCAACCCACCGGCCTTATCCAGGGCAAATAGCGTGCCGTGCCCAAGCTTGAGCGCTTCGTCCACCAGTTGCTGCGGACTGGGCGCTGCGCGGCGGGCGCGCCACGCCTTGGGCCCCAACACCCCCACCACAATCTCCACATCATGCTCACGGAACCGGTCCAGTCGAAATGGCTGGTGTGTGTCGTAGAATTTCCCATCCGCTCGCACTTGGGCATAGCCATGGCGGGCAGCCCACGCGGCGACCTCAGTGTGGAAACCCTTGCGATTGCGCACCACCGGCGCCAGCAATGTTAACTCACCCCGGCGCTGCGCTTCCCGCCGCAACTGTTGACCCACCTGATCTCGGCTTTGGGCTTGGACTGGCACCTGGCAGTCCGGGCAATAGGGCAATCCCAGCCGCGCAAACAGCAAGCGCAGGAAATGGTGGATCTCAGTGACGGTGGCCACGGTGCTTTTGCCGCCGCCTCGACTGGTCCGTTGCTCGATGCTGACGGTGGGCGGTAGCCCGGCAATCAAGTCCACCTCCGGTCGAGCCAGTTGCTCGACAAACTGCCGGGCATAGGCGTTCATCGATTCCAAGAACCGGCGCTGCCCCTCGGCAAACAACAGGTCAAAGGCCAGCGTGCTTTTGCCCGAGCCGCTCACACCGGTAATGACCACAAAACGGCCCCGGGGGACTGTGAGTGAAATGTTCTTCAGGTTGTGCTCGCGCGCACCCTGAATCGTAATCACCTCAGCCCCAGCTCCAGGCTCTGTGCAACTGCCACCCACAGCCATCCGTTTAGCATGCCGGCAGCCTCGACAAAAGTTTTCTCAGCAGCCACTAACCGAGCTCCAGCTCAGTCTGGCGTCGAGCCCGCGCAGCCCGCGCAGGAACCCCGGCGTTTAACCGGTGCGGTGCGTTGAAAGACCGCCGTTGCCCAACCCGCTGCCGTCCAGCTACTGTGTCGGCATGAAAGCTATGCTTGGGCTTTGGTGGGCGGGCTTGTGCGGGTTGGCCCTGGCTGGTTCAGCCCAAAGTGCGCCACGGCCCAATGTGGTGATTTTTCTGGCCGACGACGCTGGCTGGGGCGACTACAGCGCCACCGGCAACACTCAAGTCCGCACCCCGTACATCGATTCGCTAGCCCGCAACGGGGTTAGCCTGGAGCAGTTCTTTGTGCAGCCGGTCTGTTCCCCCACGCGCGCCGAGTTCCTTACTGGCCGGTACCATCCGCGCTCCGGCGTACGGGGTGTGTCCACCGGGCACGAACGGATGGACTTGGGCGAGCGGACCCTTGCCGAGGCGTTTAAAGCTGCTGGCTACGCCACCGGGATCTTCGGCAAATGGCACAACGGCAGCCAATGGCCTTACCATCCGCTAGCCCGTGGCTTTGACGAGTTCTACGGGTACACCTCAGGCCACTGGGGCCAATACTTCGATCCGCCCCTGGAACGCAACGGGCGAATGGAACACGCTCGGGGCTACATCGTGGACGTGTGCACCGACGCAGCCCTGGCGTTCATCGAACGGCATCGCGCCCGGCCGTTCTTCTGCTACATCCCATTTACCACGCCCCATTCGCCCTGGGCAGTCCCCGACGCGTATTGGCAACGGTTCAAAGACAAACCCATCCTCCAGCGCGGGGCGCGGCCTGATCAGGAAAACATCGATCAAACCCGATGCGCCCTGGCCATGGTGGAGAACCAGGACTGGAATGTGGGCCGGGTGCTGCGGAAACTGGATGAACTGGGCCTGGCCGACAATACCATCGTGCTGTACTTCTCGGATAACGGCCCCAATACGCCTCGGTGGAACGGTGGCCTGCGGGGACGCAAAGGCAGCACCGACGAAGGCGGCGTCCGATCAGTCTGTTTCATCCGCTGGCCAGCCCGGCTACCCAAAGGCCGCACGGTGCGCGAAATCGCCGGTGCCATTGACCTGCTGCCTACGCTGACCGCACTGGCTGGTGTGCCGCGCGTAGGTAACCTGCCGCTGGACGGGCGCGACCTATTGCCCTTGCTCCTGGGCACACCCACGCAATGGCCCGAGCGAATGCTCTTTGCCAGTTGGAATGGCCAAGTCAGTGTCCGCACACCCCGATACCGCCTCGATGCCGCCGGGCGGCTTTACGACATGCAGGTTGATCCGGGCCAGACCCGCAATTTGGCTCTGACCCTGCCCGAGATTGCCTCGCGCCTGCGCCAAGCGGTGGCGCAATGGCGCCGCGAAATGTTCGGGACCGAGTCCGGCAGGCCGACGCTTGGTAACGAGACCGTGGACCCGCGCCCGATCCCGGTGGGTTACCGTGAATTTCCCATCACCATGTTGCCGGCGCGCGACGCCGAACCGCGCGGCGGCATCAGGCGCAGTGCTAGTGCACCCAACTGCTCGTATTTTGTGAACTGGACCAACCTAGCCGGCCACATTGTCTGGAACGTGGACGTCCATACCACCGGCACCTACGAGGCTATCATCGACTACACCTGTCCGCTGGCCGATGCCGGCTCGGTGATCGAGCTGCGCTTCAAAGGCAGCCGCCTCATCGGCAAAGTCGCACCCGGCTGGGACCCACCGCTCTACACCAACCAAGACACTCTGCCACGACCGCCAGCCGAGTCGCAAATGAAGGAATTCCGACCCTTGAACCTGGGCACCATCCGGCTTGAACAAGGCCAAGGTGAGCTTGTTCTTCGTGCCCTGGAAATGCCAGGCCGCTCGGTGATGGACCTGCGCCGCCTGACGCTGACCCTGTTGCCCTGACGGGGTGCTGGCTTGCGGGTTGATGCCCCGCCAGCCCACGAAAACTTCGAGCCGTCCGCCCACTCCAAGTCGCCCGACCAGCAGGATGCTATTCGGCGCCACCATGCACCTGCAGACCAAAGGGCCGGCAAGGCGAGGACGCCCTGCGAGCCGCAGCGCAGGCCCACAACCTCCCGGCTCGCCCAGTGCCTATTCGCCAGCGCAGGCGAACCGCACAATAGGTTGCGCAGTAGCATACGGCTGCTGGCATGATAGCTTCCGCCGGTCAGCCCCGCTGCAGTCGCGGTGGCTGCACTCGAGTAATCCCGTGCGGAGAGCCCAAGCGCTGCAACCCAGGACCATGGCATTCCGGGGTCCTGTCCCAGTCCCACACTCAGGCACGCACACCCAATGCTCCGTGCCCCTCGCTCAATGCTCCGTGCGCCATGGGCCTTGCTCAGCCGGCGCACTGCGTAGCTCGCGCCTTTTGTCCCACGGCCAACCGTTTCGCGCCAGCGCTTGGACCGCGGCGGGTCGGTCCTCATGGCCACGCCGCGTGCGCTGGGGCTGATACGCCGGGGTCCTGTTGGGGCTACTCCGCCTGCCGTATTCCGTGCGCGGTCTTCCGAGCACCATGTCCATGTCTCGTAGCCGATGCCTTTGAAACCTGCACCACGCCGTGCGGGTCAACATGGTGGGAAGCACCCTCAGCCGCTTCAGTCTTGACCGTTGCTGTCCGGGCGGTCCTCGCCTTGAAACCATGCTGGCCACATGGCCGGTTATCGGCCTTTTAGGCTTTGTTTGACTGAGTGGCTCTGCTTAACTGGGGTGCGGCATGGCAACTCGTCGGGCGCATATCCAGCGGTGCACGACCGAGACCCGGGTGATGGTTCGCCTTAATGTGGACGGCCGGGGCCGGGCGACGGTCCGGACCGGGGTGCCGTTTTTGGACCATATGTTGCGCCTGTTTGCGCAGCATGCGTTGGTGGATCTGACACTGCGGTGCCGGGGTGACTTGGACGTGGACGCGCATCACACCGTGGAAGACTGCGGTCTGGCACTGGGGATGGCTTTCCGCCAGGCCTTAGGCGACAAGAAAGGCCTGCGCCGGTATGGCACCGGGTTTGACCCGCGGAACCCCTTTACCGGCGAGGCCTATGTGCCGATGGACGAATGCCTGGCTCGATGTGTGATTGATTTTAGTGGCCGGCCGTGTCTGGTGTGGCGTGGGCTGGACGGGCTGGCATTCAAACGGGTCAGCGCCGCCGAGCGGGTCCAGGACATGGCTTGCGCCTTCCGGTTCGGCCTGGCGCGGGAGTTCTTCCAGGCGTTTGCTAACGAGGCCCGGTGCGCGCTGCACTTGGAGCTGCTTTACGGGCAGGAACCGCATCATGTGGTGGAGGCGCTGTTTAAGGCTTTTGCCCGGGCAGTGGAGGCCGCATGCCAGCAGGATCCGCGCCTAGCCGGTCGGCTGCCCAGCACCAAGGGTCGGTTGTAGCCGTCGGTGAATAGCTCCAGCCCTGCCCCCGTCGAACCTATGGCCCTGCAAGACGACAGGACTACGCTGAGTGACGAGCAGTTGGTGCGGCGGGCGCAGCGGGGCGACATGGCCGCGTTTGAAGAGCTGGTCGCCCGACACCGGGACAAGGTGTATGCGCGCGCCTTCAGCATGCTGCGCAGCGAGGACGAGGCCTTGGACGTGTCGCAGGAAGCCTGGGTCAAAGGCTGGCAGCGGTTGAAGCAGTTCCAGGGCGAGTCAAGCTTCGTCACTTGGATGACGAGGATAGTTATAAACCTATGCCTCGACCAGTTGCGCAAGCACAAGCGGCAGAAGGCCGAGTCGATCGAGCAGTTGGCCGAGGAATCCGGCGGGGTCGAACGCCAAATGCCAGCCGTGGCGGTCAACCCCACCGAGGGCTTAGAGCGGCGCGAGGTGCGCGCCCGAATCGAGCGGGCTTTGAGCCAGCTCTCGTATGAACATCGCACCGTGTTGATTTTGCACGAGTTTGAACAACTGGAATACAAAGAGATTGCTAAGCGGATGCAGTGCTCCATCGGCACGGTCATGTCGCGGCTGTTTTACGCCCGACGCCGCATGGCCAACCTGCTGGCCGCTTACAAGAAAGAAGAGTTGAGTCCATGAAACCGAAACAGGCACTGGAGTTGCAGGCCTACTTGGACGGCGAACTGTCCGGCCGGGCCGCCCGGCGCGTCGCGGCTTGGCTGGCCCAAGACCCGGAAGCCCAGGCCTTGGCCAATGAATTGCGCCAAACCAAGGCCTTGCTGGCCGGCTACGAACCGGATGCGCGGGTGCCGGAAAGCCGCGAGTTTTACTGGAGCAAGATCGCTCGGGCCATCGCCACCGCCGAGGTGCAGGCCAGCCGACCGGTTGGGTTGTGGGGCTGGTTGGCTGACTGGCGCCGGGCTTTGGTGCCGGTATCCGGCTTGGCTGTCGCCCTGGTGTTGGCACTTGCCCTAATTCGGGGCGGTGTATGGTCGCAGCCCTTCAGTTACCTGACCGAAGTGGAGACCCTTTCGGAACACGCCTTAACGCATTCGTTCCGTGCGGGGGACATGTTTGTGGTCTGGATCGAGCCTCGGGCAACGCTGTGGGGTGCTGAAAACCCCGAAGCGGGCGCCGAGCTGCAGGACCTGATTATCCAATGAAGACACCACCCGGTGCCTGCAGTCGCCGCGTCAGCCGAGTAGCCGCCGGCTTGGTGCTGGTGCTGTGTGGGGCTTTACCCCTGCTAGCTGCCCAACTGCGGCTGGAGTTGAAATTGATCTGGGCCACTGACGACGAAAAATACGCCAAGCACGAACGGGTGGACCCGGCTACGACCGAGAAGTTGCGCAAGATCTTCAAGTGGAAGCATTACTTCGTGATTAACACCGTCCGGGGCGTCGTGCCGAACCGCGGCACCAACTCCTTCAAGATGAGCGATAAGTGCACTATCGAGATCGCTGAGCAGCCCGGCACACGAATCGAGGTGAAGCTCATCGGGGAGGGCAAACCGGTAGTCAAGGCCACCAAAGACCTGGCCTCAGGCGAGTGGGTCACGATTGGCGGAGACGACAAGGACGGCACCGGTTGGTTTGTCCTGATCAAGCAGTTGGACGACAAAGCCGGCCGGTGAGGCTTGGCTGAGTGGTTGTGCAATGGCTAGGGCCCCGCCCGGCATCGGGCGGGGCACACGTTTTATCAGCCGGTCAACCGCACAGAACCGTAGGGCTGCCAAGTGGGCCGCTCTTAGCCTGGGATCACGCCCGGATCGAGCTAAGCCTGCCAGGCAACAACGAGTCCAAGCCTCCCTTGCCATCGGGTGTGCGCGGGCTACATTGGAGCCGCACGTGGAACAGCACTTGACACTGGTTAAGTCGTCCGGCTGGTTGGCTGTGCAGGCAAGCGGCCATGACGGTGGTGCGCATGCCGTGCATGGCTTTTGGCCTGTCGGAAGCGTTTCTGCCGCCCGACGCCAAACTTTACCCGGTAGGGCTGGTGGGTTCGTGGGCCTCGGTGCAGCCAATGCTCGGGTTTCGGGAGGGCTCGTCAGCTTGGGCACGCTTGTCCGAGCCTCCTAGCCGGCGTATGCGATTCCCCCTGGCATTGATGGCCAAGATCACCGGCCATCTGATCCGGCACAAACTGCGGCGCACGCCCCGGTTTGCATTGGTGCTCCAGTTGGAACCGCTGCATGCCTGCAACTTGGCTTGCACTGGTTGTGGCCGGATCCGGGAGTATTCGACCAGTATCAAAGACGTGGTGCCGTTGGACCGGTGCTTGGCTGCAGCCGCCGAGTGCGATGCGCCCATGGTGTCGATCTGTGGGGGTGAACCGCTCATTTACCCGCAGATCGAGCAATTGGTCCAAGGGCTCCGACGCCAAGGCCGCATTGTTTACCTGTGCACCAACGGGTTGCTGATGCGCCGCAAGCTGTGCGACTACCTGGCTGCCATCTACCAGCCAAAATTTGAAACGGCCCTCCAGGAGCTTTTGGCCGACAAACTCATCAGCCCTGCCCAAGCCGAAACGATCCGGCGCGGCAATCCTGAAGGCCGCCCCGTGATCCGGCCCAGCCAATGGTTTTACTGGAACGTGCACATCGATGGGGTAGAATACACCCACGACTTGATGGTCGAACGCGAAGGGGTTTTTCAAGAATGCGTCCAAGCCATCAAGCTGGCCAAACGCCTCGGGTTCCAAGTGGCCACCAACACCACGGTGTATCGGCAGACGAACGTGGAGGAGTTGGAAGACATGTTCCGGTTCTTTTCGGCCCTTGGCGTGGATGGGCACACCATTTCGCCCGGCTACGATTACGACGCGGCCAAACAGGACATGCTCAAACGCCTGGGCAAAGACCCTGCCGAGTTCTTTCTGACCCGCGCGCTGACGCGTCAGAAGTTCGCTCGGATTTTGGACTGGGGCGACCGGTTTCCCATTTTGGGCACGCGGGTTTACCAAGAGTTTCTAGCTGGCCTGCGCGAGTTAACCTGCACGGCTTGGGCCATCCCCACCTACAACATCCGCGGCTGGAAAGCCCCGTGCTATCTGATCACCGACGCCCACTACCCGACCTATGCCGAGATGCTCCAGAAAGTGGACTGGGACCGCTACGGGGTGGTCGATGGCGTGGTGCGGGATCCCCGCTGTGCCAACTGCATGGTCCACTGCGGCTACGACCCCAGCGGCGCTTTGGGCACCAATTACCAGCCGGGAGACCATTGGAAAAACCTCAAGTACACCTTTGCCCCGCGGCCCAAACCGTGCGCGCTGGATCCAGAGCTGGTGCGTCGCGTGTTCAATGGCGCCTCCGCCGGGCGCGGCCACACATCCACCAGCCCAGCCCCTGCAGCAAAGCCGCAACTCAAGCCAAATGCACCATTGCCCAGCGTAGCCAAGGCGCCAGAGCCAGTCGGCCGACACGTGGCCCACCCAGACCACACCGCTCAAGCCACTGCGTCCAGCGTACCATCGAACCGCCACGGCGCTAAGCCTTCCGGCGCCTGATTCCCACCCAACCTTATGCGAGCGGTCTTGGTGCCACGGCGCGCCAATAGACGGGTCATCCGTTGGGGCACTGTGCTCAAGACGACCGCGGTGGCACCATTGTAGGAGACTGTTGAACTTCTTTCGGGGAAAGTTTGGTGCGTTTCGATCGCCAGCGTAGCCAAGGGGCCAGTTAAGCAACTTGGCTTAGGCCTCCAAGAACCTCGAACTCGACCCCCTTGTTGCGCCCCCAGATCTGCGGGACTGGGTAGCCCAGGATGATCTGGTCCACTTCGTCATCCACGCGGTGGAGCGGCTGCCGTTGTCAGCCTTCGCGGTCAACTCCAAGGGCTGTGGGAATGAACAATATCCACCCCCACATGATGTTGGCGTTGCTGATTGACTGCTATGCCAACGGCATTTTCAGCTCCCGCTCCATCGAGCGGGCCACCTATCGCGACATTGCGGTGCGCTACCTGACCGGCAACACCCATCCGGATCATGACACCATCTGCACCTTCCGGCGCCCGAGGAACAGGTCAACCTGACGGATCCGGACGCGCGGCGGATGCGCAAGAACCAGCGGGAGGGCTACAGCCAGAGCTACAACGCGCAGGTGGTGGTGGATGCCGAAGGCAGCCAATTGATTGTGGGCCAGCGGGTCAGCGACAGTGCCACCGACGCAGGCCAGTTGGAGCCGGATGGGCAGAGCATACCCCAAGAGCTGGGTTAGCCCACGGCGGTGCTGGCCGACTGCGGGTATGCGGCCAAGGCGGACTTTCAACGGCTGGGGCGGGAGCGACCGGGCCTGGGGCTGGATGTGAGTGTGTATCGGGAAGACGCGCCCGCTCAGCAGCGCTACGAGTATCGACCGTTAGATAAGGTCAAGAGCCCCCGGAGGCTGAGGGATCCGGTGTTGGTGGCGATGGCCGAGAAACTGAAGAGTCCTGAGGGTCGAGCGCTTGACCGGAGAGGGGTCTGCACGGTGGAGCCGGTGTTTGGGGTGATCCAGGCGGTGCTGGGGTTTGGGCAATTGCTGCTTTGGGGCCTGGAGAAAGTCGGTGGAGAATGGGCCTTAGTGTGCCTGGCCTACAATGTAAAGCGGCTGCATCGGTTGAGGGCGGGGCTGGGACTGGCGGCGACGGGCTGAACAAGGGGGGCGGACTGGGAACCGGGGCACTTTGCCCGGCGGACGTTTTCGGTGAGGCAGCCAACTCCGCCACTGCGTGCTGCGGCGGGTCAGCCCCAAAGGGTAATTCGGAGCATCTGAACCGCTGAGCATTCAGCCTCACCTCAGAATTGAGCTAAGTCCGACAGACTCTTCATACCACAGCGCCCCCATCGACGGCACCCGGGCCAGCGCTAAAAACGCCACCGCCAAAAACACACTCTCCAACGGATAATACCCCGGCGGCAACCTGGAGTAGGTTCGGCTGTGCCGCACCAGCCCC
>Ga0078972_1000650_pt2 | contig 96709 bp, 79 predicted proteins | sample YelNatPaOPGAMG01_FD_67568 | JGI IMG/M metagenome (GOLD analysis project Ga0078972, IMG submission 67568) | Hot spring thermophilic microbial communities from Obsidian Pool, Yellowstone National Park, USA - OP-RAMG-01 (SPADES assembly) (version 2) | ecosystem: Environmental > Aquatic > Thermal... | reverse complement strand
AAAAGGTAGGGGCGAACGGCCGTTCGCCCCTACAAAAATATTAAAAAGTGGCAAAAATCCACCATTTTTGTAGGGGCTTGATTTATCAAGCCCAATTTTTTGAACCATGCCGAAAATTTAATTTGTGGATTCCTGCTTTCGCCATAGATTCCTGCTTTCGCAGGAACAAGGTTTACCCCTGCGAATGAAGGGGCAGGAACAAAATTTTTGCATTTACATTTACAATGGTTTATATATTTTTATATTAAAATATAGAGGTTAATATGTTTAAAAAATTCATATTTAAAATTTTATTCGTTTTATTCATTCAATTTTTTTTAGTTTTAACCGCTTGTGGTTCTAATGGTAACGGTGAAGATGTCAGGATAGAGGCGGATTTTGAATATGAGAAAGAAATGGAAATTGAACAGGAAAATTACAATGATTTTTTGAACGAATTGGATTTTCTTCAAGATTCCAATGAAGAATTTCAGGAAGAAGGAGATGTTTCTATTGATGAATTTTCATGCCCTGAACCTCCTTCCTGTGCTCCTCATTTAGTTAGAGGGACTTCCACTGAACTTGACGAAAATGGTTGCCCAGTTGGTTATTGTTGTAATGGTATGGATGTAACATTGAGAGAAGTTGTTATTGAAAGTTCCCAATCTTCCCTTTCTGTAAATGGGATATGTGTTATTAGAAATACCGGTGACAGAGAAATAACTTCTGCTATTTTATCCTGTAAAATTATAAATCCTGAGGATGGTTCGGTAGTAGCAACCTGCGAGGATGTGGATATCCTTTCTTTGTCTGAAACTCCTCTCGATACGGGGGTTGTGATTGAATATCCGGTTTCTTTTAACTGCTCACTTGAGTCTCCAGAACCATGCTTCGACCCTGTAAACTTTTCCTGCGACTTTTCATGGGAGACATCTGAATGTTATAGCACAGGGGAGGGAGAAAGTAGCGTGGTGGCGGATTTTAATTGCATATAATAAGGGAGAAGAAAATGGGAAGAAAATCGATTTTACTTACAATAATTGTGACAGTACCTTTGTTTTTTAACTGTGGAGCGGAAAAGGGTTCGAATGATTTTATAACTGAAGGTGATTTCATAGAAGGCGATTATGTTTTTGACTTTGACTCTATATCCGTTAGTGAAGAAGAGGATTTAAGGGATGTCGGATTTGACCAGATTTCGGAAGATTTTATTTTAGATGAAATCTGTCCACCTGATAAAGAATGCGCAGGTATTTGCTGTGGAGAGGATGAAATCTGTCTATATGAGGTTTGTATTTCCGAATCGTTGAGATGTTCAGATGACAATGATTGTGGAAACGATTCCTATTGCGATAAGGATTCAGGGTTGTGTGTTCCCTATGGCTGGGGTCCTCGAGGAAATTTTAATCCCGATTGCACACATGTAGTCACAGTTGCAAGATTCAGCCCTGTTCTGCAGTGTAGTTTCACTCAAGCTCCACCTGGTGACCCTTTCCCTTCTCACATCCATGTTCTTTCTACACCTTTAGTTGTCGATTTTAATTTCAACAATAACCCGTCAGTGATAAGACCTTCGATAGTTGCCACATTTGATGATGGAGTTGATGGTAGTAGCGAACAACCAACAGGTCTTATAAGGATTCTTGATGGAAGGGACTGCAGATTACTTTTTAACCTCGATGCACACATGGTTTCTCATTCATCTCCACCTGCTGTGGGAGACCTTGACCTCGATGGAACACCTGAAATTGTAGCGTATAGTTCTTCGGGAGGGCTTGTTGCTTTTAAATATGATAGATCCGCTCACAGGTGGAATGTTTTCTGGGAGAGTCATTATCCAGATGGAACTCCGTATAGAGCAACTGGTGGGGGATGGGCTGGACCTTCTATTCATGACCTTGACGATGATGGAATACCTGAAGTTTTGCGGGGAGGTGTAATTTTCGATTCAAATGGAACTCTTGTAGGGGGGAGTCTGGGGTATAAAGTTTATAGCGCCGGTATCTTTCCTGTAGTCGCAGATGTTGACCTTGACGGAATTCCGGAGCTTGTTACAGGAAATATGATTTATGGTTTTGATAGTATAGCAAGAGACTGGGTTCCCGAACCATATTTTAACGGAACTGGACTTTCTGATGGACACACAGCAATTGGTGATTTCGGGGATTTTCCTCTCAGCTCTATGGAATCATCTCAGAAACCTGAGGTTGTTGTCGTCTCGGGAGGTTATGTAAGAGTTCAGACAATAGAAGGACAGGTTATTTTTCCTCAAACAGCGTTACCAGCTTTTCACAGCGGATGCGGAGGTCCTCCAACTATTGCTGATTTCGATGGTGATGGAAGAGCAGAGTTTGCTGTAGCAGGGTATGGAAGCTACACGGTTTTTGATTTTGACTGTCTTCCAGATGGAAATCCTGCCGGGTGCGTCACTGGTTCTACTAATGGAATTTTATGGACAAAACCTTCACAGGACCATTCATCATGTGTGACAGGCTCAAGTGTATTCGATTTTGAAGGGGATGGTAAGGCAGAAGCAATTTATGCAGACGAATGTTTTGTGAGGGTTTATGATGGTAGAAATGGAGATGTTATTTATTCTCAATACAGGTCATCATGCACATGGTATGAAAATCCTGTTGTGGCGGATTGTGATGGAGATTTTAATTCTGAGTTGATAGTCCCATCGAACAAAAATTGCAGTCCCCCTGAAAATCCCGATAATGGAAGACCATGCGAAGGGCTTGATACAGGGAATCTCGACCCGCAATTTCCCGGACTTCGTTGTGAGGTTGCAGAAGATTGTGCTTCAGGAATTTGCGATTCAGGGTATTGCAGGTGCGCTGTTACCGATGATTGTTGCATAGGTGGTTGTGGTGATACTGGTTTTGTATGTGCTCCTCCTGTTAGTGGAACACCAGGAACGGGCAATGTCTGCAGGGCTGCTCATCCGCACGGAACTGCCGGTATAAGGGTTTACAGGGATGCTGCTGACAGGTGGGTTGATTCTCGTCCAATCTGGAACCAGCATGCTTATCATGTTACCCATGTTGAAAATAATGGCACAATTCCAAGAACATCAAGGGTTGCAGTCAATTGGTTAACACCAGGACTTAATAACTTCAGACAGAATGTTATGGGAAATTTGGAGCACCTTGACGACCCTGATATGACAAGTGGTGGTGGTTCGTTCTCTGGTTACTGCAGTCCTAACGGGTCAAGCATACAACTGGAAGTTCTTGCCTGCAACCGTGGAACGCAACCTGTTGATTCTGGTATTGAGATTAGTTTCTTTAGAGGCAATCCAGATGAAGGAGGGACAAAAATCTGTTCTACCGAAACTACAAGGAGACTCGAACCAGGTCAGTGTGAATCCGTAGGTTGCGAGTGGAATGACCCACCAACGAGCAGGCAGGATGCAGTTACTGTATGGGTTACTGCAGATTCCGCAAATGAAAGTTCAGAATGTTTTGAAGAGAACAACTGGTCCGAAATTCCTGATGTTTATTGCGAAATGCCAATTTGATTTATCCATATCTATAGCAGATTCCAAATCCTCCTTCTGGATAATCCCATTCAATTGACCCCGGTTTGCAAACGAATTTGCAACTACCACATTCAAGACATCCCTCGAAAGAGAAGATTATGTTATGTCCAGATTCTGACAACTTAAAACATCCTGCAGGACATACTGTAAGGCACTCCCTGTCTTTGCAAGTTTCGCAAATCTTAGAATTTATTTTTATATGAGGATTAGAATCTACAATGAATTTATTGGTTGCAAGTTTTTCCTCAAGTGATAGTTTCTTTTCGTTCAAATTACCCTCCCTATTTTTATAATATCACTTGCAACTTCAAAGCAGGATGAATGCCTTCGTATAGAATTTTTTAAAATTTTTAAAGTATTTTCACGAGGAGAACCATCGTTTTGCATAATTTTTTCCATAACTTCGCATATAATTTTAGGATAAATATTATAAAGCCTGGGGTTCTTGAGATGTTTAGGTGCTTTTTTAAAAGTTCGAAGGTCCTTAAGGACAAATGTGTTTTCGAGTTTTTTCTGATAAAGCGAAAGAAAAGATGAAGAAAAATCCCGCTTCTTATGGGCTTCCATGATTGTTTCTCCTGCAGCAATTCCCGAAGCAACGGCAAAGTTTGCTCCTTCAAGGATAATTCCAGTGCTGAGAACCATTGAAGCAGCATCCCCAGCAACTAAAATTCCGTTTCCATATAAATTGGGCATTGATTTGATACCACCGGTGGGAATAAGGTGCGCCGAGTATTCACAAATTTCTGCATTTACGATGAAATGTTTAATTTCAGTGTGATTTTTAAACTTTTCGAGAATTTCTTCAGGTCTTTTCTTGCTCCTACCGAGTTCATTCAGGCTCAAAACTACCCCGATAGAAACTGTATCGTGATTTGTATATATAAATCCTCCTCCAGGAATTTCTTCTTCTATTCCAATAATTTCCCATGCCAGCCCTTCATTTTCCCTGAGACCAAATCTTTTCTCAATTTCACCGCTATCTAATTTAAGCACCTCTTTTACTCCAAGTTTCATGTCCTCTGCTTCCGGTTCATCTTTGACGAGTCCTGCTTTCCGAGTGATTATTGAATTGACCCCGTCGCATGCAACAACAACATCTGCTCTAAATTCGTCACCCCCTGCAATAATTCCTTCTATTTTACCATTGTTTTTTATTACATCACTGGCTTTAAGTTCTGTTGCAACAATAGCTCCTGCTTCTTCAGCTTTTGAAGCAAACCATTTATCAAATTTTGAGCGAAGAACTGTAAAACCTGTAGTTAAATGACTTTTATTCGAAGTATTAGAAAATTCGATAGAAACAGACGAATGAGAACCAAGAACAGTAATTCGCCTCTTTGTTACTGCTCTTTCGACTGGAGCACCTTCAGGAAATTCAGGAAAAATATTTTTCATCTGGGGACCATAGAAAACTCCTCCCCACATATTTTTTGAACCGGGATACTTGCCTCTTTCAACTAAAAGGATACGAAGCCCTCCCCTCGCCAGAACGGTTGCACACGCACTTCCAGCAGGACCAGCTCCAACCACTATTGCATCGAAATTTTCATTCATTATCTAAAAGCCTGAATGTCAAGGAGTTGCTGCCCGATGGTTAATTGATGTATCTGAGTAGTGCCACCTAAAATGGTTGCAACAATTGCATCCTGATAATGACGCCCAACCGGGAAATCGTCTGTTGTTCCGTATGAGCCATGAATTTTAACTGCCTGCTGGGCAACCCATAGAGCAGTTTCTGCTGCAAAATATTTTGCATAGGACATTTCCTTGATATGTTTTATCCCTTTTGTTTTCATGTCTGCTGCTTTCCATGTAAGGAGCCTTGCAGCTTCTATTTTCATCGCCATTTCAGCCAGTATTCCCTGTATAAGTTGATGACCACCTATAGGTTTTCCAAACTGAACTCTCTGGGTTGCATACTTTAAACAGGCGTCGAGGCATCCCTGAGCAAGTCCAACACATCCAGCAGCAAGAAAAAGGCGTGCAGTATCTATTCCCCTCAGAGCATCTCTAAGAGCATTTCCTGTTTCTCCAACCTGATTTTCAAGAGGTATTTCCATGTCATTAAACCTGATTGACCCTTCGCTTCCTCCTCGCCATCCAATTTTCCCTTTAAGAGGGGTTGTCGTAAGTCCAGGTGTATTTCTATCAACAATAAAAGTTGCAAGACCTTTGATTCCCTTGCTTTTATCCGTCTGGGCTATGAAAAGAATAGCGTCTGCTATTTCTCCGTTTGTGATGAAAATTTTACTTCCGTTTATAATCCATTTGTTTCCACTTCTAATTGCCTGTGTTTCAATCATGGAAGAATCACTTCCTGCGTTTGGTTCTACAACCGCACCCGAGAGAATCAAATCTCCTCTACAAAGAGGAATGAGATACTTTTTTTTCTGTTCCTCTGTTCCCGAATCAATGAGGTTTGTTGCTGGTTGCACTGGTCCGCTTAATGCAGCCTGTGAAACTGCAAGGCTTATTCTTCCTAATTCTTCCCATATTATTGCTGATGTCACATAATCGAGACCAAGCCCTCCATATTCCTGTGGCAGGTGGCATGCTAAAATCCCCTGCTCTGCCATTTTTTTTATTAAAGATTTATCGAATTTATCTTCCCTAAAATTTTCTTTTAATCCGGGAAGAATTTCTTCTTCGGCGAATTTTCTCGCCATTTCTTTAAACATCTGTTGCTCTTCTGTTAATTGAAAATCCATTTTTTCTCTCAATTGAAATCTTAAATCTTTTTAACCTTTCTCAGTCCCTTTCTGGACAAATTCCACTAAAACACCATGCGTTCCTTTTGGATGGAGAAAAACACTTATTCCCTCCATTCCCGGTTTCGGAGACCCAATTACCTGAATTCCTTTTGACTTCAAATTTTCCACATCCTTGAATATATCATCCACATCATAGCAGATGTGATGTATTCCTTCTCCCTGCTTTGCAAGGAATTTTCCTACGGGGCTGTCTTCTGTTACTGGCTCAAGTAGTTCAATAACTGCATTTTCGAGGTGAATCATACTGATTTTTGTATTTCCACCTCCTCCAATAACTGGTTCCGAAGATTCAAGTCCAAAAACTTCTTTATAAAACTTTCGAGATTCTTCGAGGCTCTTAACTGCAATACCTATATGACTTATTCCTTTTATCATTGTTCCTCCTTTTTTCTTTTATTGTTTTCCATCTATAACTTCTGTTAAAACCCCGCAAACTGCGGATGGATGTATAAAAGCGTAGTTTCTCTTGTATTCCGCAAAGAATCTGGGTTTTGAATCAATCATTCGAACGCCATTATTTTTTAATGTACCGATTGCAGATTCACAGTTATCAACATTGAAGGAAATCAGCATTACACCCTCACCGCGCTTTGCTATGAATTTGGCTATTTCTCCGGTCCCATCAAGGTCTTCCATGAGTTCTATACATGTTGGCGTATTTCCAACCCTGAATCCTGTGACCACTATTTTTTCAGGTTCATCAACATAATGATAGGCTTTTTCCCATCCGAATGCTTTCATGTAGGCTTCTTCAGCCTTTTTTAAATCTTTTACTGCTATGCAGATATGGTCCACATAGTTAACTTTTAATTTTTCTGTCATATCTTTCCTCCTTCTTTTTCAAGAAATTAACAAAAATTATACCCTTGCTCCATACGATGTGTTTCCAGTTCTTGGGTCACCGGGTCTAAGCTTGAAAATAATTGCTCCTTCTACTGGACATGCTTCGAAGCATTCCCCGCACTGTTCGCAGAGGTCGTAAACAATTGCGGCTTTTCCTACAACAATACCAATGACTCCTGGTGGACAGGCTTTCACACATGCCTGACATCCATTACATCTGAAAGCATCTATCCACGGGAAAAGTGAATTATCAAAAAGTGTATACGAGTTTGGATAAACACTCATTTCTGTTCCCGGTATGTGAGGAGGTGCACTTGGTATTTTGTTCAAAATCATTTTTTCCTCTCCTTTCTTTTAATAATTTAAAAATTAAAATCTCATTCCCAATCTAAAACCATCAAGGATTGCATTTAACCCTCTTCTAACTTTGAGGCAATCCCCTATCATCGCAACATCTTTTTTAGAGACCCTGTAGTCAAGTTCACGATTGGGTACAAGAGTAGCAAGAATAACGGTGTCTGCTGGAAGCAACTCACCCTTGAATTCCTTAGCTTCCTTTGTTTTTTTATCAACAATCATCCATGATGCAGTTATAGAGTCATCATTTATTTTTTCCGCTCGACCTGAAGTCAGTTCCTGAACTCCTGCTTTCTGGAGCCTCAGTCTATATCGCCAGATATAGGAAGCATTCACATCCCATCCAAATCTTTTAGCCGGGTCAATCATACATATCTTCGGATTTTTTACCCCTTCCTTTTCAAGATATTCAATCACAAAAAGTGTTAAACTAATTGCAGCACCACTTCCACCTAAAATTACAATATTTTTCCCCAATTTAACTTTTCCCTCAAAAACATCGAACATGCTTACTACATGAGGTTTATCTATTCCAGGAATATCAGGTTTTTGGGGGATAGCCCCTGTTGCTATGACGACAGAATCAGGATTTTCTGCCTGGATAAGGTCTTTAGTAACAGGTGTTTCAAGGACTATTTTTGCTCCATTTTTTCTACACTTAGTTTCAAGGTATTTGACGAACCTCATGAACTCCTGGTCATCCCAGTATTTTCCTGAATTCTCACCCCATGGATTTCTCGAAGCATAGTACCATTGACCACCTAAATGTGAAGTTTTTTCGTAAACCGTTACATCGTGTCCTTTTTCAGCAGCAATTGCTGCAGCTTGAAGTCCCGCTATCCCTCCGCCTGCAATGATAATTTTCCTTCTTCTAATTACCTTTGCAAATCCGTAATAACCCCATTCTGGTTCTCTTTCGTGTCCTAAATTCGGTCGCACTGCACAGCAAAGCCCTGCATCTCTAAAAAGGCGGGCAAGACAGGTCTGGCATGCAATGCATGGAAGTATTTCATCTTCCCTTCCCCATAGAATCTTGTTTGGTAACTCCGGGTCTGCCATCATGGGTCTACACATTTCCCATATATCGAGTTTTCCTTCTGCAATTGCTTTTTCCGGGATATCAGGAACAAAAAGCCTGTATGCCATACTTACTGGCACCTTTATGTGCTTTTTTACTCTTTCAGCAACATACAGCCAGTTTCCCATTGGAATGTCTCTTGAAATTACTGAACCAGCAGATTCCTGCCATCCTACTGTTACACTGATATAATCACACCCCGCTTTTTCTGCTATTTTGATTGAAGTCAGGCTTTCTTCTTCTGTATTGCCACCTCTATCGTCGAGCATTTCCCATCCGCAAAGCCGTATTCCAACCACTATATCAGGACCTACCTCTTTTCTAATTCCTTCGATTATTTTTCTCATGAAGGTGCATCTTCCGTGGATATCACCACCGTATTCGTCAGTCCTCTTATTTGTATAAGATGAAATGAAATTGGAAATGAGGTAACCTACGATTCCTGAGACCTCCACTATATCATATCCAGCTTCTACTGTCCTCCGGGCTCCATCAATATGTTCCTGAATGCATATTTCAATTTCTTCTTTTGTCATTTCTTTCGGTGGGCGAAAACGACGGAGTCTTTGAGGAACATCAGATGGTCCAACGGTGTAATCGAGATTTATTCCACCTACTCTTCCGCAGTGCATGAGTTGAAGTGCAGCAAGTGCTCCCGATTTGTGAATCACATCTGCCATTCGCTTAAGCCCCGGAATGAACTTATCATCCCATATACCCATCATTCCAACATATCCCTGTCCTTCTCCTCTCGGGTCGGTGTATGCCCCCTGAGTGGTTACTATTCCAGCTCCTCCTCGTGCCTGCGCCTCTATATAGGCAATTTCTTTTTCTGATACGAATCCATCACTGAAATTGAAGTTGGTTTCAGTGGCAGCGTATTTAATTCTGTTTTTTGCCCAGAACTTACCTATTTTAATAGGGCTAAAAATATGAGGATACTTTTTTTCACCTGAAAGCATTTTCAATCCTCCTCGAAATTATTTTTGTAGTTTTTTATTATCATTTTTTTAATTATGAATTTGTTTTTCTAACAAACCCCAGGCTCATTGTCAAAGCAAATTTTTGTTAATTTTATTTGACTCTTTATTGAATTATATTCAAAATATTAAAAATGGAGAAATTAATAATATGAAAAAGAAATCAACCTCATTATTTCTTATTTTATTTCTTTTTTTGGTGGGGTGTGCCGCAGTGGGGGAGGATTATGGTGACACCTTTCGTCGCGATATTGTGGAAAACCTTGAAGCAGAATTAAATATTGATATGACTCCTGAGCTGGAAGTTTTTCCTGATTTTGATGCATTTGATAATTCACCTGAAATGGAAGATATTAATGACTCTTTATTTGAAATCGAGGGTGGGGCAGGGGACGAAACCGGGGATGGTATTGATACCATAGGTATCGATACTATAGATACAACTGAAATTTTTGAAAGAACAGAGGGGCTGGATAGACTTGATTTGACAGAGGATATTTCTATTGAAGATATTCCACCCGACCCTGGCCCGGGAACATGTACACCCTCTGATTTTCCTGTTCAGATTCAATGCAATGGTGCAAATAAATGTACTCTGGGAGCATCAACTGGGTGTACTCCGACAGCGATTTGTGATGTACCCGGTCCTCAGGGTAATAACCAGATTTGCACTGCTTCTGGACTATCGGATAATTGTATGAAAGGTTATGTTTGCCTTGGTGATGGTGCTATGAATACATGTAGAAAATTTTGTAGTACAGATTTAGATTGCAGGTCAATCGGCGTGAATTCCGGATGTCAGATACAGATTGCAACCTCTTCCTGTCCATCAGGGCTTACGGGAGTAAAAACATGCACATTTCACTGTGACTATTTCTATCAGACAGGCTGTCAATCAGGACAGGCATGCCGCTTTTTGATTGATTCAGGAAGGGCGTACAGTGATTGCACTTCGGCAGGGACTGGAAGGCAGGGTTCTCCCTGTCCGAATGGTTCAAGCGATTGTGCACCTGGATATGATTGCTTTTTAGTAGATGGAACAACACAGGAATGCCTTAAAATATGTAACTATTCCGGGGGCTATCCAACATGTGATTGGGGAACAACATGTTCTCGAGGCACTGACTGGCCCCTTCCAATCGGTGCCTGTATATAAATCCTTCCCGGATAATATCCACTTTTCGTGATGCGTAGCCTGCTTTCGATTCCGCTCAGGCAGCAACCCATGGTTATTGAGCGGAGTCGAAATGACCGCCTTAGTGTGCTAATATTAATTGGTCACGAAATTGGTCAATGAAGTCGCTCCAGTGTTTCGGGTTGCAGTCAGGCACAAGGCACTCCTCGTTCGAAGGAACGATGGAGCGATAAGGAGGCTGACGGAATGAAACATGCATGTGATGATGGTGGAAATAATACCAGCCTCTACCTTCGTTGACTTCTTCATATGTTAGTCTTCTGTGAGTACAGGCGTAAGGTGTAATCCATCCATTGGAACAAAGAATAGAAATTGCTGAATCGAGAATTGGTCCTGCTTTCCCATCGCATCCGACTACACGCAAATAGGGATGTTCGAAAAGTGCGCCAAGAAATAGAGCTGTTCTCCATGGGTCAAGAAGGTGAGGGGTGGCTGTGCAATGATAAGCATCAACCCCTCCTTCGTAGTGGTTGCAGATAGGTCTTGCTCTATTGTCGGGAGTTCCATTTTGATAATAAGCAACATCTATATCAAAACCATTTGTGTGAGTTCCTTCGGGGTGACCTGGTTCTCCAATTGATGTTCCTGGAATTGAACCATCCTGTTCGCTCATATCTATTAAGCCAAGGGGAGCACCATTACCAGAAGTCCAATTCTGTGCAAGACATGCTACCTTTGCAGTGGCATATTGAATGAGCATCACGACATCTCTTCTAAGCCAGCTCCTGTACTGGTTGTCCCATGTCTCCCCATTTTCAGGGTAATCTATGTAACCCACTCCATAAGTAGGGTCAAACTGGATAAGTTCACCACAATATTCTGCAGTTCCAGTGCATTCGAGGGGAGGGAGGTCGCAGGTGGTTCCAGGATAAGGACCAGGTCCTTCTCCTATATCAAGAATGCATTCCCCATCCACGCAAATCTGACCTTCAGGACATGAACCTGGTGTGCATGGTGGAGGAGGGGAACAATTCTGAATGCAAACGGATTCGGTATGCTGGCTGTTTGTGTACCAGCATGTTGCATTCCCGCTACACCCACCCGATTCAAGATGACACCCGGTTTGCGCTCCTGCTGGTATTCTGCCATTTTCAAGACATCCCATATATCCTATTCCTGCAACATCAGAGCAGGTTTGACCTTCAGGGCACTGCCCGCAGTTAGTGATGCAAACAGATTCTGTCATTTCTTCGTTTGTGTAGAAGCACGCCTGATTTCCGGGGCAACCATCGGGGTTAAGATGACACTGGGTTGTTGAATCTGGTGGAATTTCTCCGTCCACTGTGCATGCCAGATACCCATCAGAGGTAAATTCAGTGCATTGTAGCCCTGAAGGACAAAGGGGGTCGTAAACTGGTTCCTCTTCTTCCTGCGTATCACTTATGTCATCTGAATCCTCATAGTTTTCTGTTTCTTCTTCCTCATGAGATTCCAATAGAATTTCCTCTTCAATTTCCGTTTCATCTTCCGCTATTTCTACTGTAGTGTCATCTGTGGCCCCACCCCCTTCGCCTCCACATGAAATTCCCTGGAAAATTAATAGAATAATAACTAATAAATGAAATTGGGTCATTTTCATGATTTTACCGTGAATTTATTGTGTAACTTCGAGTTTAAGTGTCCAGTTGTTGAGTTTTCCCTTGTCTCTTGAAGCATTATCAGAAACAAAGAGTGTCCATTCACCTGAAGCTGAAACATTGTTAAAATCTGAAAGGGTAAATTCTTTTACTATATTGTCGTTCGAACCACCTGTTCGGCTGTGAAGTTTGAAAGATGTTCCAAGGTGCCTTAATTCTACTACAAGGTCTCCGATATAAGGGTGAGTGATATCAACAGACACTATCGTTCTTTTAACTGTGCCTGTTTCTGTGACATTAATAATACTCGTTATTCCCTGAGGGTTATTATCAGGAATGTCCATTGGTGTTGTGTTTGAATGGGTTATTGTTGTTGTAGTTGTGCCATTTGAAGCTGAACCAGGTGAATAAACTATTGCCCATTTGTTAAGTTTCCCTGTGTCAGCACCCGCTCTGTCTGAAATAAAAAGTTCCCATGTACCATTTACATTTGTTCCAATAAAATCAGGTACAGTATATTCTTCATTCAGATTGTCTGTGCTTCCACCGGCCTGATTGTGAAGCAGAACCGATTTACCTCCATGCCTGAGTTCTATAACAAGGTCCCCAATATAGGTGTGGGTAATGTCAACTCTAACTTTCAGTGTTGCTATAGTTTCGCTTTCACTTATGTCTATTTTGCTTGTAACACCGTTTTGGTCGTTGTCAGGGATATCGAGCGGATTTGTATTTTCAATAACCTTTTCACCTGAATTTACTGGGGGAGGTTCTTGAGTCCTCGTTGCCATTTCAATTAACATCTGAACATTGGAAAATTTAACATAGGGATTTCCACCTCTCGAATAATTTGACATTACAGGGAGCCAGAAGAAATCAGGATAACCTTCCGACTGGAGCCATTCACCACCAAGGATATTTCCATTCTGGTCAAGTTCAAGAAGATAATGGTAAGATTTACTTGTTCGGACATTTCCATGAGGTTGTGTCGAAGGTGATACCCCATCCGTAGCAAAACCAAGTGTGGTTCTTACTTCATAGAAAATTTTTGCATCTTTATTATATGGGTATTCAGTAACATCTGTTCTATGAAGAAGTTCCAGAGCCTTTGAAAGAGATACTTCTTCGAGCGCATCAACACGAAAATCTGTTACAGGATGATTCCATACTTCAAAGTCTGAAGCAGCATCCATGACAAATGCTCTGCGGTGACGACCGAGCATGTTGGTCACAATTACATGGAAAGAACCTGCATTAGTGTCCCTGCATTCATCACGATTTGCTCTTCCATAGTTATCTCTTGTTACTTCTTCATCATTGCATCTACCCCCTAACATGTAGGCTTTGGAACGGTTATAATATGCTTCCATGGCAAGGGCTGTTAAGTCCGAATATTCGAAACGGACATGGTTATATTCTACTGCCCTTTTGGGTTCCGGAACGAGTATACTTGCTGCACTCCACATGTGGCACTTTCCCCACCATGAGCCCAGTCCATCCCAGTCATCCGATTCATCCACTTTTCCATCTCCGTCATCATCCCTGCCATTTCGAGCCATTGCATTACCACCATTTTCTGATTCGTATTTTGCGGCAGGTCCTAACTGCTCATAGTATGCCTTATCAAATGAAGAACCTGGATATGAAAAAGGACGAAGATTCATAAAGCCTTCGGGTGGCGTCCAGCCATTAAATGCAAGGTCATATTTTTCCATCGGTGAAAGCTTATCACTCCCCTGCCATCTCTGGTTGAAACCATCTTTTCTCATGGGCCACCATGTTTCAGACCATGGCATCTGGGCTGCACTCCCATCGCGTGGAAGTTCCGCAAGTTTATAAACAACATCAACATTGAATCTCTGAGGGTCATTTTCGTAATTCCATGCGTCTTCTTTTCCAGTTCCTTCTGTTGTTTCTGGTTTTCCTCCTTCGTCAGTTGATTCCTTTTCACATCCTGAAATTCCAATCAGAATGAGAAAAATAATTGAATTAATTACCATTACAATATTTTTGCTTTTCTTCATTTTAACCTCCTTGTTATTTCACACTAAATTAACAGGTAATTAAATGTATTATCTTTTAATCTTTTTTAATAAAAAGTCAAGTTTTTATATCAAATATTTTTATTAGAATAGAAGATTGCTAACTCCCACCTACTGATTATTGATTACTCGTAAAACATAGGAATATTTTTCTTTATATACTGTTCAATTTGCCTCTTATCCTCCGGTGAGAGTTCATCAAATTGAATTCCCATTCCTGGCATAACATTCGGGGTCATCTGATTGTATTCCCTTATCCATCGAACAGTTCCTGTTGCCATGACCACATAACCATTGGGTAGTGTAAATGAAAGATTGACTTTTGTACCGATTGGTTTAAGGTCGTATGTGGCCATGAAAATACCCCCTTCGCTAATATCCTCTGAAAAACCTGTGTAGAAGTTATTTTCCGATTGAGCTCCAATATCAACATTGAGTGTTATTCTTGGAATTTTTCTGCCGGGATGAGGCGGAACTTCTTTGGGAGGAGCAGGTTTTGGTTTTGCCGGGCGTATTAATGCTTCCTGAGCTTTGGAAATCGGGTAAATTATTGAAAGAACTTTTGCAAGAATCTTTGAAGCTTCCAGGATTGCCGGGTCATTTGATTGAATGTCCTGAAGGGTAGCGAGTGATTTTCCTATAGAATCTATTGCATCTTTAACTCCTCTAATAGCATATTCATCTACAGGGTCGTATTTTGACACATCGAAGAGTATTTTTACTGTTTTTGCTACATTTGCTATCAGAGTTTCAACATCCAGACCTGGTGAATGAATATCCTGAAGCTTACCAAGGCACTCCCCTAATAGATTTCTTGCAGTATCTATTGGTTTTTCGACTATAATTGATGGTCTGCTACTCATCCTGCTATTACTCCAAGTTTTTTACCAACTTTTGTGAATGCCTCTATTGCTCTATCAAGGTGATGCTTTTCATGAGCTGCAGAAAGCTGAACCCTGATTCGAGCCTGTCCTTTTGGAACAACTGGATAGAAGAATCCTATTACGTAAATTCCTTCTTCAAGAAGCATATCGGCAAATTTCTGGCTCAGGGGTGCATCGTACAGCATTATCGGGACTATCGGATGCTCTCCAGGTTTAATGTCAAATCCTGCTGCTTTCATATTTTCCCTGAAGTATTTAGTGTTCCACTCAAGTTTATCTCTCAGTTCAGTAGTTTCACTGAGTAAATTCAGAACTGCTAATGTTGCACCACAGATTGCAGGTGCGAGAGTATTCGAGAAAAGGTAAGGTCTTGAACGCTGCCTGAGAAATTCAATTATCTCTTTTCGTCCTGAAGTAAATCCCCCAGACGCACCTCCAAGAGCCTTACCGAATGTTCCCGTGATTATGTCAATTTTTCCCATTACTCCTCGATATTCAGGTGTTCCTCTTCCAGTTTTACCAACAAAACCGGTTGCATGAGCGTCATCAATCATAACGAGTGCTTCATATTTTTCTGCCAGTTTTACAATTTCGTCAAGTTTTGCAATATCTCCATCCATGGAGAATACGCCGTCAGTAGCAATTACTTTAAATTTGCTCGAACTGGCTTCTTTGAGTTTTTGTTCGAGGTCATTCATATCTCCGTGTTGATATATGTAACGGGTCGCTTTGCATAGTCTTATTCCATCTATTATCGAAGCATGATTGAGAGCATCGGTTATAATGGCGCAGTCTTTGTCAAATAGTGGTTCGAAAACTCCACCATTGGCATCGAAACATGCGGCATACAAAATTGTGTCTTCTGTGCCAAGAAATTTTGTCACAGCTTCCTCAAGTTGTTTGTGAATTCCCTGTGTTCCACAGATGAAGCGAACTGAACTCATTCCGTATCCCCATTCATCAAGTGCTCTGTGAGCTGCTTCTATAACTTTTGGATGGCTTGATAGTCCAAGGTAATTGTTGGCGCAAAAATTCAATACTTCTTTCCCGCCTTTGACTTTTATTTCCGCACCCTGCGGTGTCATTATTATTCGCTCAGTTTTAAAAAGTCCTGCCTCTCTAACTGATTCAAGTTCTTTTTGTAAATATTCTTTCATTTTACCGAACATTTTAAATTCCTCCTTTTTAATATAATATTGCTTAATTTTTATCTAAATACTCTTTAATTTCCACTTTTAATTCTAACGCATGCTTTATTATACTCCTCCGCATCAGGGAAAAGAACCACTTTAGCACTTTTTCTTGGTCTTGTCATCATTGCTTCGAAACCATTCTCGAATTTTTCAAGGGTGAAAAGATGAGTTATTACCGGTGAAATGTTTAACCTTCTTGACGCAAGAAGATTTCTTACTCTGAACCATGTATCGAACATTTTCCTTCCATTTATCCCATGAATCTGAGCACCTTTAAAAACAATTCCGTTATTATAATCAATTAAAGCAGGAGAGGAAGGGGCTATACCAAAAGCAGTAAACCTGCCACCTTTCCTTAGCATTTTGAATCCCTCTTCAAGTGCTTGAGGTGTTCCCGCCATGTCGAGAACGATATCTGCTCCAAATCCGTATGTATTATCCTTTACATACGCTATTCGATCTATGTCATTTTTGTTAGCATAAAGAAGATGGTCTGCACCCATCTTTCTGGCGATTTCCATGTTAAATTCGTATTTTCCTATAAAGAATATTGCTGTAACACCAACTGCTCGCGCAACACCAACTGCAAGCAGAGCAATTGGTCCATCGCCAATTATAGCCATTGTCTTTCCACCAACATCGTTATCCTCTCCCATTACTGCATATAAAGCATTGCCAAGAGGTTCCTGCACACTTGCAAACTCAGGGGGTATGCTCCTATCGTTTATCCAGCATACTACCTCAGGTATGGATATATATTCTGCAAATGCTCCATTGCAATCTACACCGAGAATTTTTAGATTTGCACATATATGTTGTTGTCCTGTTAAACACTGGATACAGGCATTGCATGGTATATGAGTTTCTGCTGATACATAATCACCAACTTTTATAGCCCTGACATTTTTGCCTACTTCAACAACTTCTCCTGCAACTTCATGTCCCATAATCTGCGGAAGTTTTTTCTGACCTATTCTCGATTCACTCCATTCATCCCATTTGTAAATATGAACATCCGTTCCACATATCGAAGTTGCTTTTACTCTTACAAGGACTTCGTCAGGTTTTATTTCCGGTATTTTTGTTTCAATATATTCAGCACCTAACCCTGGTTTGGTTTTTATAACTGCTTTCATTTTTCCCTGCATATTTTTACCTTTCCTTTCCTTGTAATTAATTAAGGAATTTGATATTAAAAACCAAATTAAAAAGCAATTAAATTATTAAAAAAAATAGTTTTTTTATGCAATAATAACTATTATGGTAAAAAATAATAATTCGTTATGTACTGTTCCTTTTTTGTTCTGTTTTTATGTATGCTTTTTTTCATGTTCGGGTGAATTTCTTGCCAGTACATCTGATTTATCTGATTTACCTGAACAGGAAATAGAGGAAACTCATGTTATAGACTCTGCAGATTTTTATGGTGATGAAATTTCATGGGATGTGGGAGAATTTGACTCTTTACCTGATTTGTCTCCCGACGAGATTAATGAAATTGGCGATGGCATGATGGATGAAAATGGAGGAGTTGAGTCGGTAGATTCAACAGAAGTTGAAACTATAGAATTACCAGAAAATCGTTTTGGAATTGGACTTGTTGGTCCCGGTAATCCATCTCAATGGGACCTTACGCACAACTTAACTGGTGATGGTGGCTATATAAAACTCATTTTTCCAGGCGTGGAACCTAACTTAACATCAACTCCAGGTGAATGGATAGATGCTGTATGCAATAGTTATTCAAGGAATTTAATCCCGGTGATAAGAATAGGACCTCCGTGGGGAAACAGAAGAATTAGAAACATGTCTGATGGTGGCAGTTTTACTTCTTATACTCAAATAGCAAATAAGTATGCAATGGTTGTTTCATCTGTGTTAAGTTGCGTTCCACCATCAACTCCAATTTATTTTGAAATTCATAACGAACCGAATCTGTGTTATGAGTGGCCCTGCCAGCCCGGCGAGGCTCCTCCAAATCCGGCTGTTCCAGCTAACTGGATGCACTATTCAGACATGGCAAAGGAATATGCTTTTTTCCTGCGTGATGTATCAAATGCAATGCGTGCAATAGGTGATTCCCGTGTGAAAATTACTAATGGAGGTCTTGCCCCTGGAGGGGTTGTTTCGTGCGAGTGCAATGGTGATGGTTCTGGAGGGTTTAATCCTGGAATAACTGCTCTTGATTTTATTCGAGAAATGCAGAATGCTGTTTCGGATATATGGGACAAAATTGATGCATGGGCTACCCATTCCTACCCTGCTTCCGGGCTGGGCTACGGATTTTTCGACCGATATGAAAATTGTGGGCCGGGACTTCGCTTTTTCGAAAATGAACTTTCGACTGCAGGTAGAAGTTTTCCTGTTTTAATAACAGAAACCGGATGGACAATACATCATGAAAGTTTTAACTGGTCTCGTGAAGAAGTTGCAGACTGGACTGTAAGAGCATATCAGGACCTCTGGCTTGTTCATCCTTCAATTCTTGGAGTCATGCCATTTATGCTTCAGGACCCAGGCTGGGATAACTTCGCATGGGTTGACCCTTCGGGAAACCCTTATCCTGTTTACAATGCCGTTCGCTCTCTCCGTTGCTCTCTCGGTATTCCTCCGTGCTAAATACAAGCAGAGTCGAAAATGACCATAGAATTTAGTTTAGGTTTGCTGGTGGCTTCGACTACATTCACCAATCGCCCATTGTCTCAGGAAATTATTTACTATTGTTTCTTTTTTTTGTACTTGATTAATTTTTTAGTTTAATTATTGTGGATATTTAACGGTATATAGTGGATTCTTGATTAAGAATCCTTATTCCTTGACCACATTTCCCTTTCTTGGGGGTTAATTTTTTAATTTTTTCGGATTTTGGCATGGTTCAAAAAATTGGGCTTGATAAATCAAGCCCCTACAATAAACGATGGAATTTTGCCCCCCTTTTTGCCACTTTTGTGGATAATTAATTTCGTGCTTTTTAAATTTTGAACCATACCCGTATTTTTATTTATTTTTATCTTTTCTTTTTCATATTATCTTGAAAGATTAAAAAGCATTGGTGAAAATATAAATGAATATAAATCTATCTGGTATTATTTTTAGTGGTTACCCATTCGAAAAAGGAGCAATCAAGCAATCTTGCATTTTTCGAGGAGGTCAGTAACAGGAAGGTATTTTTCAGGAGTTCCCCTTCCTGCTTCGATTCCAAGGTCAATTATTTTTCTAAAAAGAAGTCCATAGAGCCTTGTAAGTTCGGGGTGAAAAGTTTTCATTGCTTCGATGTGAGCCAGAACTGTCTTTGTGTCTCCTCGAACAACTGGACCTGTAAGAGCACGAAGAGTTCCGAGTTCATGAATGTTAAAAGCAGTTGCAAGCATAAGTGTCGAGATGATTTTCTGAGCATTACTTTCACTTACACCAGTGCTAAGAAGAATATCCTTTGCAAGTCCTGACAGTGCAACCATTCCATTTGAGGCAAAAACTGCTGCAAGGTGATAGGCAGATTTTCCTTCTGTATTAATTTCTACTGGTATTCCACCTACATCTTCTACTATTTTTTTTCCTTCCTTTTTCCCTTCTTCATCCCCTTCAATACCGAAATATGTTCCCGGTATTTTTGATACTGCTACCCTGTAATCTGCAAAGGCGAGATTGGGATGCATTGAAAGTTTTCCTTTAACATCAATTGCCGGGGTTTCGAGTTCTCTAAAGGTAAGGAGCCCGGAAAAATGGGCAAGAATTGTATTTTGAGATAAGGCACTGGATTTTGCAAGTTTTATTGAAATCTCACGAATAAAATCGTCCGGAACTGCAACAAAAACGATATCAACCTTTGATATAATTTCCGGTTTGATTTCAGTAAAGCCTTCCGTTCCAACAAAATCAGCCGATTCCTTCAATCTTGCAGGATTTCTTCCAAAAAGTGCCATGCATCTGTATCCGGCACCTGATAATGCCTTTGCCATAGCAGTCCCCACTCGCCCTGCACCAACTACAACGAATGATTTTTTCATTTTTTAATGCTCCACAGACCTTATAAGCATTTCCATAATTGCTTTCTGCATGTGAAGTCTGTTTTCAGCCTGGTCCCAGACAACACTGCTTGCACCTTCAATCACATCGTCTGTGACTTCTTCTCCTCTATGTGCGGGGAGGCAATGCATAAAAATTGAATTTTTTGCTGATAGTTTCATCAGTTTTGAATTAACCTGGTATTCTTTAAAAATCTTTGTCCTCTTTCCTCTTTCTTTTTCCTGCCCCATACTTGCCCAAACATCGGTGTTGATTACATCGGAATTCTTTATACTTTCAGCCGGGTCATTTGAAATTGTTATTTTTCCGCCCATCTTTTTTGCTTTTTCAATGTATTTTTTTGATGGTTCGAATTTTTCCGGGCAGGATATTGCAAGCTCTAACCCCAGGACACCACTTGCAGCTATCCATGAATTAGCCATATTATTCCCATCACCTATCCATGCAAATTTAAGTTTTCTTAAACCCTCAAGAAGAATGTTTCTGTTTCCTCTCCAGTCCCCTTCAATTTTATGTTCTGATACTGTCAGTAGGTCAGAAAGAACCTGACATGGGTGACTTAAATCACTCAAACCATTTATTACAGGGATAGTAGCATATTCTGCAAGTTTTTCTATCCTCTCCTGTGCGTATGTCCTTATCATTATCATTGAAACATATCGTGAAAGGACTCTTGCGGTGTCTTCAATTGGTTCCCCTCTCTGGATTTGAGTTGTATCTGATGAAATAAAAATTGGTTGTCCCCCAAGTTGCCATACTCCAACTTCGAAACTGAGTCTAGTTCGTGTAGAGGGTTTTTCAAATAAAAGTGCGACGCTTTTCCCTTTAAATGGTGTTGAGTAATTTCCACTCTGCCAGTCTTTTTTCATCTGGGATGCTCTTTGAATAAGTGTGAGAATTTCATCAGCATTTAAATCAAAAATGCTCAAAAGGTCTCTCTTTTTTCTTTCTTTTTCCATTATTTTCCTCCATGGATGCTTTATAAAATAGAACTATTACCTTTACATTGTCAACTTAAAAATTTTCAAATTACAGTATTCAACTCCTTTGTTTGTTTTTTGGTATGATGTTTGCTTAAAAATCTAATGCGAAAAAATTTGGATAAAAAATTTGCATTATTTCGATATTTTAAAAAAAAGGGTGTTGCAGAAAAGAAACATACTGTGAAAAAAAACAACACTGGAGTAAATTAAAATTGAAAATAGGAATAGTCAGTGAGTATTATTATCCCTATGTTGGTGGGATATCTGAGCATGTTCATTTTACTTATAAATACTTAAAAGAGTGGGGTGCAAATGTAAAAATAATTACCCCTTTAATGAAGGATTTAAAATACCATGCGGAATATTCAAGTGACTGGGCAGGAGAAGAAGATATTATTAGAATAGGTTTAAGTAAACCATTTTATTATAATGGTGGATTTGTTAGATTTACATGGCCTGTTGGTTTATCAAAAAATTTAAAAAGAGTATTTGAATCTGAAAAATTTGATTTAATTCATGTCCACGCTCCATTGGTGCCGATTCTCCCTGTTTTAGCGGTTAAACATTCCATTTGTCCGGTAGTAGGAACATTTCACACTCTATTTAAAAAGAGTTTGTGTTATACGATTACTAAAAGTTACTTCCAGAATATTCTGGATAAAATAGATACATGTGTTGCAGTTTCTCCATTAGCAGCTGAAGCAATCTTGAAGTATTTTGATGTGAATTTTCAAATAATTCCTAATGGCATTGATACGGAACTTTACAAACCAGAAAATCCACCAATTGATGAACTTATGTCTGATGGAGTAAAAAATATCCTCTTTATTGGTAGGTTCGACCCGCATAATGGACTCCCGGTTTTATTAAACGCATTTACTTTAGTTAAAAGGCGTTATCGGAATTGCAGGCTTGTGATTGTGGGAGATGGTCCTCTCGCTCCTCAGTATAAAAAAATGGTTCCAGCAGAGATTAAACAATCAGTTTTGTTTGTAGGAACCCAGCATAAACTAAAACCCAATTATCTTGCTTCAGCAGATATTCTATGTCAACCTGCTACTTTACATAGCTTCAGTTTGGTTTGTCTTGAAGCAATGGCTTCAGGAGTTCCGGTTATTTGTTCTGACTTAAAGGCTTTCCGCTGGTTGTTTGAAGAGGATGGTGTTTTTGTTCCTCCATGCGATTCGGAAAAACTATCTGAAAGCATTTTAAATCTCCTTGAAGACCCCTATAAAAGGATGGTTCTTGGAGAGAGGCTTCGAAAACGCTCTTTGAATTTTTCCTGGGATAAAATTATATCACAAATCATTAATATTTATAACAAAACGCTCAATGTAAGAGAAGATTACATGTTTATTCCTGATTATCAAGTTAATTATGACTTCAGTAAGTTTGGAATTGATAGAGAGGATAGACCATGTTATCAAAATCCCTTGTTTTAAAAATTTTTCGTAACCTTTTAATAAATAGAAATCATCCTTTTTTTGCTCACTTTTTTGTAACAGAAAGGTGCAACCTCAAATGCAAATATTGTGAAGTTTATAAAAATCCATCAGCAGAACTCGATGAAGATGAAGCAAAAAGGGTAATAGACATATTAGCAGATATGAAAATTGCAGTATTAAGTTTTACTGGTGGAGAACCACTTTTGCGGAAAGATATTTATGCTCTCATAGAACATGCTAAAAAGAGGGATTTATATGTTAAAATATCATCAAATGGAACCATGCCACTTTCTTCTTATCAAGACCTATTAGGAAAAGGTGTTGATTCAATAAATATTTCCATGGATGGATTGAGTAATGAAAGCACTCTCCCATACAGTAAGATTGATAAGAAAATACTCAAGAGTATAGAATTTTTATATACAAAAAAACAAAATGAAAAATTATTTGTTTCGACATTATATTTTAATGGAAATGCAGAGCTTATAAAAAATATGTTTAAATTTTTCAATGATAAGTTTCCGGGTCTTGAAATTCTAATTCAACCTGTGGTTACTGGTGTAAATGGTGCATTCAGGTCAAAATATTATGATAATGTCGACCCATCGTTATTGATTGAAATGGAAAAGTTTCCAAATCTGGCAAACCCGCCTTATTTTAACCGGCACTGTATAGAATTTCTATCTTCAATGGACGGTTTTAACTGGAAATGCAAGGCTGGAAGGATGTTTTTTGATATTAGGGCAAACGGAGATTTTTATTTATGTCAGGATATACCAACTAAATTGAACATTCTAAAGAAGGATTTTTTACAGAAGTGGGAAAATCTTGATGTGGAGCAATTGAAGAGGAAATGTAATGGCTGCACTTATTCATGTTATATACTTGCTCAGAGGTCATTCGAGTTTAAAAATGCACTTACCTGGTACCATTATTCTAAAAGACTGTAAGTTTTATGTATAGGCACGGTGCTGAATTTGTTCTATTACTCCACGAGCACCAGGAGAGATTTCAGCAGCGTTTCCTTCATCAGTATCTATATGCATATCGAGAACAAAGTCAGGATGAACTCTTACGAGCACATCGCCGAAAATTAATTCCCGTGGACCTCTTACTTTTACCATTACAACATCGTAGTCCCTTAATCCAAGACTGAGAGCTTCCTGTGGTGACATGTGTATGTGTCTGCGAGCACATATAACCCCTTTTTGAAGTTTTAATCTTCCTGCAGGACCTTCAATTTCTATTCCTGGTGTGCCTTCGAGGTCACCTGAATTTCTTATAGGAGCATCTATTCCAAGTTTAAATTCTTCTGTTCTCGAAATTTCTATCTGGGTTTCCTTCCGAAATGGTCCAAGAATTCTTACATTTTCCACTCTTCCTCGAGGTCCGATGAGGTTTACGGTTTCTTCTGCTGCAAACTGACCTGGCTGGCTAAGCATTGTCCTGGGAGTCAGTGTTTTCCCTTTCCCAAAGAGAATTTCAAAATCATGCTGACTTAAATGAACATGATGCGCTGAAATACTGACTGGAATTTCCCTCGATTTAAGTTTTTCCCTGAGATTTTGAGAGATGGTTCTTCCAAGGGTATGAAGGGTTTCTCTTGCAATCATCCTTTCTTCGTCAGCTGGTATTACAAGTACCCTGACACCAGAACCTGGTTCCGATATGTCCAGTACTTCTCCACGGGCAGGACCCGGTTTCTGGTTTGCTTCATTCATCAGTACGATTCCAAATTTTTCCAGACCGGAGCATATCATTGCCCTTATTGTGGGAGCATTTTCACCTATTCCACCTGTGAAAATCAAAGCGTCTAAACCACCTAAAATAGCCATGTAAGCACCGATATATTTTTTTACCCGATAGCAGAATGTGCTAACTGCCCTTTTGCATCGCATATCCCCTGCATCCGCGTTTTCAAGTATTTCCCTCATATCATTACTTTTACCACTTATTCCTCGAAGACCACTCTCCTTATTGAGAATTTTATCAACATCTTCGACACTCATGCCAGTATTTCGCATCAGAGACAGGAGTGCTCCCGGATCAATATCACCAACTCTTGTTCCCATTATCAGGCCTTCAAGAGGAGTCATTCCCATACTTGTATCAATGCTTCTGCCATGGTCTATCGCGCAAACTGATGCGCCGTTACCAAGGTGGCAGGAAATTATTTTTAATTCCCCAACCGGTCTTTTAAGATATTGTGCTGCGCACAATGAAACATACTTATGGTTCGTTCCATGAAAACCGTATCGCCTTATTTGTTCAGTCTCACACAATTCATAGGGAAGAGCGTATGTGTAAGCGCTATCAGGAATTGTTTGATGGAAAGCGGTATCAAATACAGCGACTTGAGGTGTTTGTGGGAGAATTTTTTGAATTGTTTCAATACCTGAAAGGTTATATGGGTTGTGAAGGGGGGCAAGAGGATAAAATGCTCTTATAGAACCAATTATTGAATCATCAATTATTGCTGCAGAGCTAAATTTTGACCCACCGTGTGCAACTCTGTGTCCGACAGCATCGATTTCGCTCATACTTTTTATTGCACCGAATTCAGGGTGGGTTAAAGCCCATACCATTGAATAAAAGGCATCTTTCATTTCTTTTACTTTTTCTTCGTTTCGCTCTTTTGGACCTTGAGGTGTTTTCATTTTGTGAAATGCATTTGGAGAGCCTATTCTCTCAATTAGGCCCTCAAAAAGTGGTTTCGTTTGGGAAGTGTCAAAAAGAGAATATTTCAATGATGAACTTCCGCAATTTATTACAAGGACTTTTGTAGGCTCGATGACCGAAGAAAACTTCAGGTCGTAAGGGTCTTCACTGTGGGTGTGTGCTTCAGCAAGTTCTTCTTTTGTCTTCTTTTCAATTTCTCGCTGCACCATCCTCGAAGTTATGATTTTTGCTACTTTCCCGAGTGTTTTTGGATTTTTAATTATTATTTCGGAGAATGTTTCCCGAGGAATTTTAACTACTTTTACAAAACCGGAGGCTATAATATCTGCATTTGTGGGTTCCCCGGTCATAATGGACATTTCTCCAAAAATGTCCCCCCTTTCGAGAGTGGATATGGTCTTTTTTGTTCCATCACCGGCTGGAACCCCGACTTCTACCTTTCCTTCATAAACAATCCAGAGATACCTTCCTATTTCTCCCCTTTTCAATATTAGACTTCCGTCTTGATATTCCTCAATTTTCCCTGTTTGCGAAAGGGTTTCAATGTCATTTTCATTAAGGTCTTTTAATATTTCCACTATTTTAAGAAATTCTTTAATGTTCATTTTTTCTCCTTTTTTTCGTTTATTTAATGACTTTTTTATATGCCAATTTGTGAAACAGTATCATAATCTATCATATAAACACACTGCTGATTTTCAGCCATAGCAAAAATTTTTTCCTTTCCTTCAACCATTTTCTTCGTTCCAAAGATAAATGTTTTTGACGAAGTTTCGCCTGTCGTTTCGTCCTTCTTTAATTTGATTGTTATTTTGAGCGAAGGGGTGTTAAGTCCCGATGACGGAAGTGAGGTTCCATAAGCAATCGCTTCATCAATTCTCAATGTCTCTAATTTGTGAATAAATTCGGCAAGTTTCTTAGTATCAACAAGTCCGCCTGTTCCGGATATATGGGTAAATAAATCACCTTCTTTGCGAAATTCTTCCATTAATTTACCTTTTTCTATTTTTACTGTATCAAGGGATGAAAAATCAACCTGGAATATGCTTCTATCACATAATTTTCTTGTCAGCCTCTTTTGCATCATTTCACTTAAAGTAAATATTGCATCCTTTTTTCCACCTTCAATATATGCAAAAAATCCGTTATCCGTTTTGTTTCCTATAATTAGTTCATATTTTCTTTCCTTTTCCTTATTTTCATTACCCTTCTCGGAATCTTTTTTATCTTTTTCTTCGCCTGAAAATGTTGCTCTTATCTTCCATGCGGGATTGACTAATCCATACCTGGGATTGGATAAATTTGCTTTGACATCTACGAACCGCTGAGCTGTTAATGATGCCAGTGTTTCTATGGTTTCTCTTGTGTCCGCAGAATCAGGAGTTATTCCTTTTGGGGATTCAAAAATCCACTGCGATTTTTCCTCATCTTTTATAAGTTTGTGATAGAAAGGTGGATTATATCCTTCGGCACTGAACATTTTTGCATTATAATAATCTTCTTCGACAAGATTCTTTTTGTAATAGGTGAATAACTCCCAGTAATCAGGTGTGTTCGAAGTTCCTTCAATTTTTCCCCACGATGTTTCATTTCCTCTTTTGAAAAGAAAGCTGGATGTATTTGTGCGGGCGAGAAAAACATTTTCGAGAATTTTGTCAGTATCGTCGTAAAATACTATTTCGTAAGATTGTTGTTCTGGTTCTTTCAGTAGTGATAATAATTCGGACTGATTTTCAATAATCGAAGTTGCTTTTTCGTTTCGCATAAAATTCAATAAACCGGTTACAGAATCTCCGTCTACTTCCTCCTTCGTTGTAGGTGTCATTAACAACCATTTTTCATCCTCTTTTTTGATTTTAAATTTAGATTCTTTTCCCTTCTTTACTTCAAAAGATGCAACCTCGAATTCGTCAAATTCTGCAGGTGTAAGCAGTCTGAAATCTGAGTAGGATTTGGTTAATAGTTTTGTTATATCGGCTGAAGAGCATGCAAGTGTTTTTGTTTCTTCAACAAAGACTGCGACTCCTTCACTTCCTTTTGTTTCTCCACCACACTTGTTCCCGAATTTCAGGCTTGTTTCTTTCCCTTTGTTGTCCTTCATCATGACATTGATTGAATCCTTGCCAATCCCGAATTCAGAAAGTTTTGAATCCTGTGGATTATCTGCAAGAAATTTTTGAGCACGAAGTGATGTTAGTTCATTAATAATTTTTTTCACCTCTTTTTTTGATGCCCGAACCTGTGTGTTTCCAAACTCAGGGCATTGCAAATTCCATTTATCGTCTTTTTTACTGAATTCACTTCGTATTCTTTCCCCCTCAAAAATTTTCAAAGAAGTAAGATTTTCTGAAAGGGCTGAGACAAGCTGGCGGTCCCTGAAATCTGCTGGTTCTTTTGTAAATGATTCTATAGATGATTTTCTTACTACAAAAATAGCATCAGGTCTTGAATTTGTTCTAAGATAAATTCCTTCACCCGGAGCCTCCTTACCAAAAAGCATTTCAACCATTTTATTTCCATACCAGAATTTTATTTTTACTGAAGGCTTATCGAGACCGAATTTAGAAAGATTTTTTGCATTTTCCCCTTCTATTCTTCTTACCTCATCAAGAAATTCTATTTCTGATAAAACTCCATCTACAGAACTTGAATCAGCAGGTGTATTATAGGGGGTTTCAATGCGCCATAATGAGCCTTCTTCCCACTCACCTTTTTTTTCTTTCGTTTTAGAAAGTTCTTTTACTACAACAACTTTCCCTTTTTCTGAAAAAACTTCCAGTTTGGTTATTTTGTCCCTGTGAAAATCTCTAAAAATTTTATCAGCCCTTCTTGACCTTTCTTCAGTGGTGGTTACTTTTCTTTCTACAAAATAAATGAAAGCACCAAGAATTACTACTATGGCAAATAATATAATTGTTTCTTTTGACTTCATCGTTTGCACCCTCACTCACTCAAATTAGAATATAACTAATTATTGGCATAAAAATTTCAATACATAAATTATCTTACCACTCTTCAAAAGCATGTTCCTGCGAAAGCAGGAACCTATTATTTATTATTTTGTTCGTAGTCTTTCCATTACTGGCTAAAATTGATCGCGGGACAATGAGCATACAAGAATGAGGCAGGAATTCAGGGCTTATTTGGATTTCTTTTCTAACTTCTATTTCTGAGCGGGGATTTTCAACTCTTTTTGTGTTGGTTACGGTAGCAAAAAATTCCAATAAAACTTGTGGAGTTAAACAGAACCCCTTTTCCCCGGAGAGCATGTTATTGGAAGGTTTTTTTTGCTCATTCATGATTAGGAGAATTAGGAAAAGTCGCATATATTAGGGGCGAACGGACTTTCGCCCAAAAAATTATAGGTCAAAAAATTTTAAACCCAGTTTTCATTAACATAAGCTATTGTGGTAATGAGTTCCTGAATTTTTTTCTTTTGCTCCGGTTTTAGACCTACAAATTTTATCCCCATTCCGGGATTTATATTTTCTTTATCAGGCTTGTATGGATTTATCCAGACAACTTTCCCTTTTACTTCAAAAGGTTTCGATGTTCCTGTGGGTGAAAAACGCAAAGTGACAAATGTGCCCGGCAAAAGAGGATTTTTTGTGGCTACGAAGATACCTACTTCGCTTATGTTATCAATATATGAAAATAGGAAGTTTTCACCGCTTGAGAAATCGACCTGCATTTTTACTCTATAACGAGCCGATTTTCTCCTCTCAGTTTTACATTTTTGATTCTCTTTTTTCTTTCCAGTCTTCATTCCCATTCCCTTTTTATAATTTATATTTTTTATTTCAACCTAAATTTTAAAAAATTTTAGCATAATGTTCTTCATTATTCTTCCACCATCCCCCACCCGCACGACTTCATCCTTCATCATCACCTTTCAGTATCATCTATCAGTTTGAAAATTTTGCCGTGATAAATCATAAATCCCGCCACTACAAAAAACGGTGGTCCAGTTCATCATCTTACCCTTAAAATTCCACCCTGTATTCTGTCGTCACCACTGGTTGGTCCTGCTACCTGTTTTAGTCTTTCTTCTCCCTGGAATAGTCCTATGTAAATTGTATAATCACCAGCTCTAAAGTGGATGGGGACCTGCATTCTGTATGTGTCCACAAGATAATCTCCCGGTCGCCAGTAACGGGTGGGATATAGTTCATCAAGAGGCTCATGGTCACCATTGAGACGCAACCCAAAGCCATCGACATGTATGAAAATTTTGTAACTGCCAGGAATTTTATCCGTGCAGTGCCAGTAACTTCTGAATGTAAAATGTTCAAGTGCACCTGCCCAATCACCTTCGTGGTCTGTTTCAAGGTCGTAACCTAAGTATTCTAATTTATTGTCGAGATTTGCATAGACATTGTACTCTGGTTCGGGTGGTGTAAGTCTTACAAGATTACGAATGGGATTTTGCTGTGTAGCTTTTGGAATTTTTAGCCCGCTTGCAAGGAGAAATCTCCATGTGCTTGCTTCTGGAACATACATGTGGTTGTGGTTCTTTTCTTTATACGCTAAATCAAGCGAAGGGTTATCTTCTCTCGCATAGAGTAGAAATACTTTCTTCCCTCCTGACAGTTCATTTATAATTGTTGATTGGTTTGTTACCTGTTTAATTTTGTTTATTCCGTAAAACTTTCCTATTTGGGGATTTACTCTGAAAGTTATAAGTTCTGATTCAGGTTCTGCATATTTTTTAAAGAAATTAATTGCTGATTCAGGGGAGAGGTTTTTAACGACAGTGGAAAGATAACCGTTTGAAAACCAGAAACCAAATATAAAACCTGCTGCTATGAGGAGGTCAATTCTTAGAACCTTTGCTGATGCGATAGCATTATAGCAAAGTCTGAAAGCAAAATCGCCGATGAATATGAGAATTGGAAGAAGGGTTACTCCGAAAATTGCTTTCTTTGCTATGCTTGTAAGGACATTAAATGGGCGAATCGGTGCTCCAGAAATGATGAGGAGTGAACTTATGATTAAAATAGCCCAGATGACGAGCATTACCCAGAAAGTTACCTTCCACTTTTTCCCATAAAAACCTCTAAGGCACTTCATACTTCCGGTTAGAGCACCAAACCAATTTAGGAAATCGGTTTTTCTTGAACCAATAAGGAAAACATAAAAAAGCATAATCATATATGCAAAGGTGAAAAAAACAAATGGTCCTCTTGATAAAACTTTAACTGGATAAGCATCCTTCATCGTTTGAGAAACCCAGAGTTCACCGAAGGAATTTGGATAGAGGTGAAGGTCTCGCATGAGAAGAAGCAGGAAGAGACAACTTATCATTCCGACCGTTTTCCACGATGCAGTTGCCTGTTCAAGATCTCTCAGGAGGACTCCACATGCAACCGCAACGGGTAACAGGACTACATAAGGAATGTTGATATACCGAAATGAGAAGAAATTTATGGCTGCAAACCCGATGAAGTTGGCTATAAGAAAAAATATTCTCCCTCCCTGTTTTTTTGCTTCAATTTCTCGTGAATAACCAAAAACACCTGGAAGGAGAAGAGATGCAAGTCCAGCAGGAAGAAGTGCTGCCCATGGATATGTGCCGAAGGCAATATGCTCAATATAAACATCAATTGTTGGAACTGCACCAATTCTTGGGGTGCCACCTGCAAGCAAATTAAACTCCGGTTCTTTACTCAGTGATGCGGGTATTACAAGACAAGCAGTGATCACAAAGGCAATTAAAAAAATCAATGACAGTACAGCTGAAAATATACCCTCTTCTTTAATGTATTCCCTGAATTTTCCCGGAATAAAAACACGCCAGTCACTGGTTACAATCTGAGTAATAACTATTGTAAGTAGTGGCATAAGGAGACCGATTATTCCACCAATTGAAAAATATCCACCAATAAGACCAATACATCCTGTTATAAGCCCCAAAATTTTTTCTATGAGATTATTTCTACCATTTTCATCCTTTTCTGGAAGGTATCTGGCAAGAGATATTCCACAAAGGGCAATTGTCACAAATGATATTGCCACTCCCCAGCCTCCGCTCATTAAAACCTGCGTAATGGTAAGAGGAAAAAGGGAGAGTATGAGTGTCGAAAAATATGCCGTTCTTATATCTATCAATCTGCTTATACACCAGAAAGAAATGCCAAGAGCAAGGAGAAACAAAATGACTGCACCAATTCTTCCACCTGCTTCTGAAATTCCGAATAACTTATAACCTATGGCTGCAATCCATATGGGCATAGGAGCTATATCTCCTTCGCTTTCGATGTGCTGTACTGCCATCCATGGTCTGGAGGGGTTAGTGTTCAATTCAACTGCTGCTGTGACCCTGTCCATTTCCCATGGTGTCATGATACCACGGTTTGAAATTCCTGGCGCATAAATGAGTAAAATTATAAGAACAAATATTATACCCCACCCCCATCCAGGTATGCTTAGAAAATTTTTATCTTTCATGTTCATAATAAAGTGTTCATAATATTATGATTTTTAAAAATCAACATTATCAAAAATCTTTCCAATTTCTCATTGTATGTGTCCATAATAATGTTCCGCTTAAAACGAAGAGGGGTACATAATACGCTTGTGGAGCAAATGTTCCAAGACCAATTAGTCCTATTGAAATACCTGCTCTTTTTCGCCATATTGAGAAGTGGTATTTGTTATCATCAGGATAGAGGAATAGTGCAATGCTAAAAGTTAAAAGCCCAAAAATTATGGGATAAATCGGAATTGAAACTGGCATGTAACTATGGATATCGAGAAGCGTAAAAAATATTCGCCTTGAAATGTCCGATAAAGAAATTAGCAGTGAAAAAAGAGCAACAACAGGTAAGAATATTAGGGCTGGAACTATTATTGAGTAGCGGTGCTGTAAGTTAAATTTGACTGCTTTTGATGTAATCAGAAAAATAAAGATTAAGAAGATAAGTTGAAGCGATAATGTTATAAATGCAATCATATTGGGCTGGAAATAGCGGTTTGAACCACCAGGAGAGAAGAACAACATCAAATGCAGAATAAGAAGTAATTGTAAAAGAATTGGTAGAAAAATAAAAAACCTGTGAGATGTTTGCTTGCATCTCAATATACCGGTGCTAACTAAAAGCAAACAAGAGATAAAAGCCGATATTTCGGTTAAGAAAAAAACTGATAAGCTGGTTTCAAAAATTGTTTCGGTTAAGGATAATATTATACTGAATCCAGCAAATATTCCTGCTGTTATTCCGGTAAGCCTTGTTGGTGCAGTTTCCTGAGAGAATTCTTTTATAAGGTAATAAAATACTAATATTGAGAGAGAAAATATCGAAAAATTGATAAGCACTGAAGCTGAAGGATAGATAATTGCAAGCATGGCTCCAAAATTGTTCCGAAAAGTCCTCGTAGTTTCTATTATTGTTCCAATCCTTTCGAAGATTATTCCTAAAAAACCTGTCCAGAAAACTACCGGGAGGAAAAGGGGAATATCCAGTGCTTCTTTCGGTTTTTTTTCGTCAGAAGAAACTGGTTTTTGGGTAATTCTACTCTGATTCATAAGTTTTTACTCAAAGTCCGAGTTCCTCTGAGATTCCTTTCATTGCTGAGAGGCAAATTTCAAGGAACTCTTCGAAGTTAATTCCTAATTTTTCAGCAGTTTTCATCTGTTCTCTCGAAACTCCTGCGGCGAACCGTTTTTCTTTCATTCTCTTCAGGATATTTTGTACCTCGACCCCTCCAATTTTTTTATCCGGTCTTATCAAAGTCGCAGCAACAATAAAACCTGTCGTAGGGTCAACAGCGCATAGGGCGATTTCTAATTTTGTTTCGGGGTCTTTGTGACCTGCATGAGCCAGAACTGCATTTACAATTGCCTGGTCGAACCCTTCTTTCTGCAAAATCTCAGCACCAACCTTTCCATGTCTTGCAGGGTCTGCTTCAACTATATCAAGGTCCATATCGTGGACAAGTCCCGTTATACCCCATATGTTTTTATCTTCTCCGAGCCTTTCAGCAAGTGATTGCATGCAAGCTTCAGTTGCAAGAACATGTTTGACAAGGTAGGGGGTTTTTAGATGCATGTTAACAAGATTCCAGCATTCGTTTCTATCCTTCATTGTTTGCTCCATTTTTATGGTTTAAATCACCATATGTTTTTGATTTTGTTTTACTTAATAATATCTGGATTGGAATTCAAGTACTCGATGTAATAATCTGGTTCTCTGCCTGCTTCAAGTTTCCCCTGCTCAATGAGTTTTTCGAGAGAGCTTCTGATTTTTCCGATTTTTGGACCCTCTGGAATGGAAAAAACTTCCATTATTCGATTTCCGAGACCTGAAGGAAGAAGGGGTGGTTTGCTATCCTCTTCTTTAATTTTCAGTGCTCTTGAGTGGAGTTCATCAATTAGTTTAAGGTATTTTTCCCTCTTTTTAGACCGTTTGGTTGTTATGTCTGCTCTTGAAATTTCAAGGAGGTTCTCAAAATTTTCTCCAAGTTCTTTGTACAGGCGTCTCACTGCTGAATCTGTCCATAGGGAATCATACTGGGAGCATCTGAGATGATTGAGTACCAGGAAAACTATCTGTTTTGCTTCTTTTTCGGGAAAATTTAATCTTCGAAGGATTTTTTCAGTCATTTTAGCTCCAATTTTTTCATGTCCTATAAAATGAATTTCTCCATTATCGCTCCTTTTTTTGGTCCGTGGTTTTCCTATATCGTGAAGGAGGGCTGCCCATCTCAGGAAAGCTTTTTGTGGAGTCTGGGCTACTACCATTATTGTGTGCTCCCAGAGATTTTTATGCTCACCATTATCTTCGGTAAAAGAAGCAAGTCTATCAACTTCCGGAAGATAGAATTGTAAAAATCCAGAAATTTTAAGAATAATGAGGGAAATGTCAGGTTTTGGTGTCATAAGAGCGCTTTCAATTAAAGAGCGGATTTCAGTTCCGTCAAGGTTTGGGGAAATAGATGCGCTATCTAATGTTGGAATTGAGCCATCAATAGTTTCACCATTTCCAGCCTTAATTGCATATTCAAAGATTTTACGAATATTATCGGGAATTTCCTTATTTTGAAAGAGTGGATTTTTCGGTGCGCTTGCTTGCATCAATTTTACTGTAAGATTTCAATTTTAAAATTTTTGATGAATTAATATATATGCAAAACATAAAAATAATCAACGAAGGAATTAATCTTGCCACCCTTAAAAATTTTGTAGGCTAATATGTCCTATTTGTCATTCCCATCTCCATTTTTATGAAGATGGAATGTCATTCCTGCCCCTGCATTCGCAGGGGTAAACCTTGTTCCTGCGGAAGCAAGAATCTATTCCTACAGCAGGAATCCATTCCTCCAGCGGAAATCATTTTTTTCTGGATTCCCGCCGGAGTTTATCCCTGTGAAAACAGGGATAGGAATGACTAAGGGATTTACTATTGTAATATTTTGAAATGTGATACTTTAAAATATAATAATAAAATAGTATATTAGGAGGTATAATAATTAAATGGTAGCTCCTTTAAAAAAAGAAAAGAAGTTTACATACAAAGACTATTTAGAGTGGCAGGATGAAAAGAGGTGGGAGATCATAGATGGAGTAGCGTACGATATGAGTCCTGCACCGTCAAGGAAACATCAATGGATTGTGGGGGAATTGTTTACTCAATTCCATAATTATTTAAAAGGCAAGCCATGTCAGGTTTATGTAGCTCCTTTTGATGTTAGATTACCTTATGGTGATGAAGCAGATAGTGATATAGAAACTGTTGTTCAGCCGGACATAGTGGTAGTTTGTGATTCAAAAAAACTTGATGATGCAGGATGCAGGGGGGCTCCCGATATAGTTATAGAGGTTACCTCTCCCCACACAGCCAAAAAGGACTTGCTCACGAAGCGAAGTTTATACGAAAAGCACAAAGTAAAGGAATACTGGATTATTTTCCCCGAAACAGAGGAGGTGGTTATATTCAGATTGAAAGATGGGAAATATGGGGAGCCGGAAGAATATAAAAAAGGGGATAAAATAGTGACTGAAATTTTTAATGATTTTCAGATAGATCTTGCAACAGTGTTTTAAATTTGAGGGAGTTAGTAAAAAAGTTTTTTAGCAATGAAAGTATACAAATACAGATTTTTTGTTTTATTAACTGGATTTATGATTTCGTTTTTCTTTATTCAGTTTGGTTGTAGTGGGAATTTTTTTGTGGGGTACGGGGATGGGCAGGATGATACAACAGGTGAAGATATTGGTGGATTGGAACCCGTAGATGACTTTCAGGGAGATTTTCAGGATTTTCAGGAGATGCAGGATGAACCATCTGAAGGTACCGATTTAATTGCAAATATTGATTCGATTGATTTTGCAGGAGATGAAATCCCCCCTTACGATATACCTGTTGATGAGGAATACGATAACAATCTTTGCGGTGGAACTGGTATTTCCAGCCGATTGAGGGTTACATCTGTCGATGTTTCTCCGAATAGTGTGTCAGGTGGGTTCTACCAGCAGACAGTTGTTCTTTCACCACTTCCTGATGGGAGTTCAAAGGTTGCGTGGAATGATGAGAGTGGTAATGCGCATATTACGCCTTTATCACCTGGTGATACCCGAGCAGGCTGGGATGTGGTTTTGCCTGAGGCAGAAATAAGTGGATTTGTTGCGCATGCAGACGGAGGTGCAATTTTAGGCGTTAGGGGGGATGCGATGACGCTATGGAGAGTTGATAATTCGGGATCGGTTATTTTTGAGCAGACATTTGTTGGAAACAACGACCATACCCACTCAGGAGATAAATGGATTGACTGGTGGAGCGATTGTGGAAGACTTGCATGGTCTGGAAGCCAGTATGGTGTTTATTTCGGGCATACCCAGAACTGGGGTGCTGATGGAAATCATCAGGGTGATTTATATACTCATGTGGATAATGCAGGAAATGATGTTGGAGGGGGATGGAGCTGGGGTTGCAGCCATAGTCTTGAAGTAAGACTTGTTTGGAATGGTTCAATATTTGGTCCCGTTTGCCTTTCTGATTGTTATCCAACAAAAGGGATACATATAAATGGATACTGGGGCACGGAAATCAGTAGCGAACCAAGCGGAAATTGTGGTGGAGGAAGTAGTGCAAATCTTGGAGGGCTTGTTCCTGCGCCAGATGGATTTTTCCTTACTTTTACCTCTCCTGAAGGGAGGAGTTCGACGGATGTAGTGCTTGTTCACATAGCATCGAGCGGGACACCTGGACCAAAAATGTACATTACAGATACCCCTTCAATAAATGAAACAGGTGCGAAATTAGCACTTTATGGTGGAAACCTTCTTGTAGCATGGATTGCAGGAAGAGATTATGTTTTTGCAGTTGTAAGTCAAAGTGGTGATATTATTGAGGGTCCAGAAACACTTTCTACTCAGTTTGACCCTTACGATGATTTTATAAATTTTGCTGATGGTTCTGCAGGGTGGGCATATGGTTCAGGAAATCAAATTTCAATTGCCCGTCTTGGCGTCTGCCCTTAAAAATTTTTTTAATTTTGGAGGCATTCAAATTTCAAGCTATTATTGGATTTAAATATTGGTCAATTGAAATCATCGAAAAAATTAGATTCAAGGTGCAGTTTTTTCAAAGTTTTATTTTTGCTATTTTCGCACTGATAAATGAAAATCGTAGAATACTGAATAAATGTTTATGAAACTGCTGCTTTTTTAATGCAATAAAGCCACCAATAATTGAAAAAAATGGTTTCAATATTTTATAAAATGGGAAATAATTATTACCTAAATTGAGCGATTCTGTAATCTATCTCGACGAGGCGGCTCACACCCAGTGGGTGCATACCTTCACAACGGAAAACTGGAAAAAATCGCTCAATTTAGATATCTATAAAATTGAATATGCTTTTGATAAGGAAACCGGGAAGGTAACAGCCACTATTCCTGAACTAAATCATGTATCTTCTTATGGAGATACTTTTGAAGAAGCCGAAAAAAACATTCGTGAAGCCGCTTTATGCTACCTCGAAGCTCTGGAAAAAGAGAAAAACCTATTCCTAAAAAAATAGATTCAACCGAAGGGATTTTTTTTAGACTCCTTCTTCGTTCCAAGAAAGAAGCTTCCACATGACAACTGCCCGCTTAGCCCCAATCTCTGCTAAGAAACTTCTTATTTCCTATCCCTTACCAGGTTTTCTTTAATGAGGCAGGAAAGCAGGCTTGCTTCGTCTCCACTTCACTTTCTACCAGGTGAAGTCTGGTAGAAAACATCAAGCCCCGTGATGGAGCCTTGATATTAGAAAAGTACGCAACATTTAAAAGTGAAGATATCCTCACCCTTTGTTTTTTTCTGAAAAATCCTGCATTTTCCAAAATTAGCTTGAGGGTGCATAGAGAGGATACATTAAGAGGATATCTTCTTCTGGTGTTTATTACCTTGATTGTTTTTGTTTTTATGAAAAAAGAACTTGGTAAGGAGCGGACAGTGAAGGAGGCATTACTTATCAAGCAAAATTTTCCCCTCCACAATCCAGAACTTAATTAAACAAGGGCTGGTGCCTTTGAATTTGCTTATTTCGATGGGCGAAGTAAGATATGTTCTCGAATTTTCGAGAAATCTTATTTTTTTGATTCTTATGGTCTATGGTATTATCCTCACGAGAGCTAATTTATTGGGCACTCAAGTGTTATGCTATTAGTGGAATCAGATATTGAACAATTAGAATCCACGAAAGGAATTGAAGAAATATCTGAAAGTAAATCTCCGTTTGTTACTGTTAAATTACTTGTTTCGAGACTAAAATTTTCGTCCAGCAATATATCGCATGAACCATAAAAATCACCTGTCCTGCCGATTTTTACAATATGGCTGAAATCACACCCTCCACTTAAAACCAAAATGCTTCCATCAATACTTCTCAGAATGTCAAAACCTGCTTCAAGGCAACCTAACTCATCGATTGTCTTTTGCCATAATATTTTTCCTTCCTCATCAATACCACCAAACCACATTTTCCCGGGTGTGGCATTACTTCCTGTAAAGATTAATTGTCCATCATTTATTTCTATAACCTTAGAAAATTTTGCCTCTGAAGGAGATGTTTTTTGCCATAGTATATTTCCGTTGCCGTCGAATTTTGCAATAAAATTCTGGTATCCAAGGATGATTTCGCCACCCGGATTTTCCATGATTGAAAAGAGGTGGGAGACAGAATTGGTTAAACTCATCAAAACACTTTTGTGCCATATAACATTACCACTTTTGTTCAATCTTGATAAATCAAAGCCTTCATTTGAAGCAGAACCTGCAACTAAAATGTCTCCGTTTTCGCACGGTGCCATTTTGTAATACTCGCATCTTCTCTCCCCTGTATAAATTTTCTGCCACAATATGTTACCATTTTTGTCTAACATTGTTAAAATGAAATTGTCTCCTGATATTCCACCAACAAGAAGATTTTGTTCCAGTGTTTCATGAACAGAGTGAAAATTTTCATAGTTGGTTCCTGTTAACATTTTCTGCCAGAGAATGTTGCCTGAGCCATCAATTTTTACCACCCATCCGTCAAAATTCGTATCTGATGTTTGTATTGAGCCCACAAACACAAATCCTCCGTCGTAAGTTAATGTAATGTCACTAATATAGTCCTTTCCGGAACATCCAATGATTTTTTGCCAGATTACATTTCCCTGCCCGCTAAGTTTTACAATCCACCCGTCACTATCTCCAAATTGTGACATTTTCATTATTCCTGATAAGACTATGTCGCCATCTGGCATTTCAATGAAACGGATTCCATACCCTAAAGAGTAATTTTCAGGGATTCGTAAAATCCATGTTTCAGGATTTGATGCTTCTTCATCTATATATTCATCCTCTAAAAACTCAATATCTGTATTTTCAGGTGAAAATCCGTCATCCGTATTTTCATCGAAATTTTCGTCAGAGGGGGAGTTCTGTGTGCAGGAGAAAAAAGAAAACAAAAAGAAATAAATGAATATAAAAAATACTATCATTGATAATTAAATATTTATAAATCAAATATAATTATACTTTTAATTAAAATTTTAGCCATAATTTTATTAAAGAGTTTTTAAAGTTGATAAAGGAGAGTCAATTTAAATTCCATTACTAATATTTACTTTAATACATTCCTGTTCAGGACAATCTAAATTTATGGATTCCTGCTGTAGTCTATCCCTGCGAAGGGAGGGGCAGGAATGACAGGAAGGGGGAATGAATTCCTGCTGTGGAAAAAGCTAAAAATTTTGAAATAACTTGCTTGTAATTAAAAATTTTGTTTGCTACTTTAGTTACAAATTTTTAGAGTCTTGCTTTTATTTAATCCGTTGTATTTAACTTGATATAAAGGAGGTTAAAAATGAGTCAATCTTCTTTTAGAAAAGCAAAGGGGTGGCAGATGGTAGCTCCTGAGAAAGAACTTGTGCTTGCTGAATATGATCTGGGGGAACCTGGTGAAAAGGATGTTATAGTTGAAGTTGCAGGATGTGGACTCTGTCATACTGACATGAGTTTTATGTTCGGAGGTGTGAAGACGAGGCACGAATTGCCTCTTACTCTTGGTCATGAAGTTAGTGGTAAGGTGGTTGATGCAGGTTCAAAAATGACACATCTGAAGGGTAAAATGGTTGTTGTTCCTGCAGTGCTACCCTGTGGAGAATGTGACTTGTGTAAAAAAGGAAGGGGGAATGTATGTAGAAAACAGGTAATGCCGGGAAATGATTTTCATGGCGGCTTTGCAAATTACATGCGAGTTCCTGGAAGATTTCTCTCGGTTGTTGAGGATTTAAAAGGCTTTGAACTTCCCCGTCTTTGTGTGATTGCGGATGCTGTAACAACTCCCCTTATGGCTATAAAGCGAGCAAAAGTTTCTAAGGGGGATTTTGTTATTTTTACAGGGGTTGGAGGCATAGGAGGATTCGGCGTTCAAATTGCAGCTGCCTATGGTGCAGTAGTGATGGCTCTCGATATAGACGGAAAGAAACTGGAAAAATTATCAAAGCATGGTGCATCCTATACAATAAATGTTGCTGGTAAGGACACAAAGAGCATCCAGAAAGAGGTAAGGGATTTTGCGAAAAAATCGAATATACCTGATTATGGATGGAAAATTTTTGAAACCTCTGGAACATCAGCAGGTCAGGATATAGCATTTTCACTACTCACTTTTGCAGGAACTCTTGCTGTGGTTGGGTTTACAATGGATAAGGTTAATATCAGGCTCAGCAATCTGATGGCTTTTGATGCAGATGCTTTCGGAATATGGGGATGCCTTCCGGAATATTATGGGGAAGCAATTTCGCTTGTTCTGGAACGAAAGATAAATTTAGAGGATTTCTCAGAAAAATACCCTATGAGTAAGATAAATGAAGTAATAACAATGGCGAAAGAGCACAAACTTGAAAAAAGAGCCATTTTAGTTCCTGATTTTTAAAGTGTAGAAGAAAATTAAAAAATAAAAATTAAAATAGAAATTAAAGCTAAAGTGGAGGTATGACAATGAAGAAGGAACTTAAAAATCATGATTTGGTTGAAGATTTTAAGACGGAAATGGTAATTTATGAGAAGAGACCTGCAAAGGACCTTCTTGGAAAACCTGTTGAAGGGCTTTTTAATGCCTGGATAATTTTGAACAATCCTAACCAGTATAATTCATATACGACGCAGATGGTTAAAGAAGTGATTCTTTCTTTTCGCAAAGCTTCAAATGACAGGTCGGTTGTGGCAATAATTTTTACTGCGGTAGGTGATAAAGCATTCTGTACAGGTGGAAATACAAAGGAATATGCTGAGTATTATGCAGGCAACCCTCAGGAATATAAACAGTATATGCGACTTTTTAACGATATGGTGACGACGATTTTAATAGTGGATAAGCCTGTTATTAACAGAGTCAATGGGATGAGAATTGCTGGGGGTCAGGAAATAGGAATGGCATGTGATTTTACAATTGCTTCTGACCTTGCAAGGTTTGGTCAGGCAGGACCAAAACATGGGAGTGCACCTGATGGCGGTGCAACAGATTTTCTCGATTTATATGTGGGCATTGAAAATGCAATGTATGGTTGCGTCCTCTGCGAACAGTGGACTGCTTATGAAGCACTGAGATTTGGCTTAATAACTGACGCTGTGCCTGTTACAAAGATTGATGGGAAATTCGTTCCAAATCCAATGGTAATAACCGATAGATGGGTTGACCCTGAGACAGGGAAGATTGTTTACGGGAAGATGAAAACGGGTAAGGAACTTGAAGCGGCAAAGGAATTAATGAAAAAAGCTCAGATAGATTTGAAACCTCTCGATGATGCTGTGGAAAATATTGCGGCGAAATTGATGATGACATTTCCAGGATGCACAATGAAAACTATAGGGTCTATTCGAAAGAAAAAACTCGAATGGTGGAGCAGGAATGCAGAATCCAACAGGGAGTGGCTCGGGCTGAATATGATGACGGAGGCAAAAGCTGGATTCAGGGCTTTCAATGAGGGTCCAAAGGATAGAAGGGAAGTTGATTTCATTAAATTGAGGCAACTCCTTGCTCAGGGAATGGACTGGGATGATGAACTTATAAAGCAAATATCTCCACAATATCAGAAATAAAAATAATACAATTTTTTGGAGAGCAAATATGAATGGGAATTACAGTAAAATCAAGTTTGAAGAGCACTTTGACGGGCAGGTTTACAGGATTATCCTTAGTTCTCCTAAGGGAAATGTCCTCGATTCTGTTATGATGGGTGAAATAAGCAATGTTTTTTCTCGTGCAAGGGAAAATCGACATCTCAAAATAATGGTATTTGAAGGGGAAGGGAAACATTTCTGTTTTGGAGCATCGGTGGAAGAACACAGAAAGGAAAGGGCTCCAGCAATGCTCGAGCAATTTCACGGGCTTTTTTATTCAATGATAGACCTCGGAGTTCCTACTGCTTCAATAGTTAGAGGTCAATGCCTCGGCGGGGGAATGGAACTTGCTATTTACTGTGATTTTGTTTTTGCCGAATCCACTGCAGTTTTTGGTCAACCAGAAATAAAATTGGGAGTTCTTCCACCACCTGCTTCGATAATTTTGCCATTAAAAGCAGGACAGAGGTGTGCAGACCGTCTCGTTTTAACAGGGGAAAGCATTGATGCAAAAACTGCTCTTGAATTGGGTATCGCAACATTTCTTATCCCGGAAGGAAAAGAGGGATGGGAATTCGTTAAGGACTGGTTACGGGATAACATTATTCCAAAAAGTGCTTCATCCCTTCGCTATGCAAGGGCGTGCGAACGAATGTATTTCCACGATGCAATCAAGAAATTCCTTCCGATGATACAGGAAATGTATTTAAAGAAATTGATGGAATCGCATGATGCAAATGAAGGAATAAATGCTTTCCTTGAAAAGAGACCTCCGGTTTTCGAGGATAAATAGCAGGGTTTTAACACGGAATTATAATTTGAAAAAAATTTAGAAAAAGTTTGAAAAAATTACTTAAAAATTGTATTTTTATTTTTTTAATAAGAAAGGGAAGTAAAAATGGAACTGCTCAAACAATTAATGGTATTTTTATTGTTTTCTTTTGTTATTGCAAGTTGCTCCGGGAGTAAAAATAAAGTTAATAACCCTAACTCAGAAGGAAAACCTGAATCTCTTAAAGGGACGGCAAAAGCAATAGTAGATGATAGAATTAAGTGTGAGGAAAAGGGGAAAAGAGTGGAAAAACTTGATTTGAATCATGACACTGTGCCAGATGTTACAAAAGTCTATGCGACAGTAAAACAGTATGGAATTGAAAAAGAAGTTATGGTTTGCAGAGAGGCTGATTTGAATTTCGATGGGCGTAAGGATGTCATTCGTTACTTTTCAGAAGAGGGGAGGCCACTACGAGAAGAACTTGACATGGATTTCGATGGCAGGATAGATGTGGTTAATTATTTCGAGAATGGAAAGGTGGTAAGGCAGGAAATGGATACTAATTTTGATGGTCTGGTAGATATGTGGAATTATTTTGCCGAAGGAAAACTCACGAGGGCAGAAAGGGATTCAAACAAGGATGGAAAAGTGGATGTGTGGGAACATTATGCTGATGGGGAATTAAAACGAATTGGTTATGACCTTGATGGGGATGGTAAGGTGGATAGATGGGAGAGGAGTGGAGAGGAGGAAGAGGCAAAACAGAGTGCTTCGGGTCAGAGTTCTTCCGAAAAAACTTCTGAAAGTAAGGGTGAGGGTGAAACAGAAGAGGGTGAAAGTTCAGGGCAGGTAATGTAGATATTTCCAGGACTACTTACATGGTTTAAACAGACTCGGTCTTCGTCTACTGTGGTTTCGGCTCCGCTCTGCCGCCATCATTTATTAAAGTATAGTCTTTGAGTTATGTGTCAGCAGAGTCGAAATGACCGTTTCATGTTCATCTTTTTTCTATTCATTCTTCTGTATCTGAGGGAGAGGCTTTTTTGAAATTTTCATCAGCAATTATAGTTAGTGGATTATGAAGGATTTCCTCAAGTAAATGAGGTGGAACTGTTACTCCCCATACTTTTTCTCTCAGGCAATTTTCGATTTGCTGTGCGTTTTTTAAACTTGCAACAAGAATTTTGGTTTTTTTTGTTTCGTTCTGCAATAAGACGAGGTCTTTAAGTAATAAAACTGGATTACCTCCAGACCTTTCAAGTCTGTCATAAAAGGGGATGAGGAAGGAAGCATTTGCTTCTGCAGCACAGATTCCCTGAACGGTACCAAAGAGGGCAGTTGCAGCTGTTGGAATACCCTCCTGAGCCAGTTTGGAAATTGCTTCAATACCGATTCGAGTGGAAGAAATTTTTATTATTATAGTTTCAGGCATGAGATTGAAGAGATTTTTTGCATTTGAAACAATTTCATCTGCATTTTCTCCAGTAGCCTGAATGAAGAGTTTCCCTTTAAACCAGTTTCTGAGATTGTTTATAAGCTCAGCAGGACGAATTCCTGACGAAGAAAGTATAAGGGGGTTAGTTGTAACACCACACAATATGCCGGTATCCCAGAATTTTTTTATTGTTTCTATATCTGCGCTATCTAAAAATATTTTCATAGTGAAAGATTTTTAAATTGTTTAGATGACTTGTCAATAAATTTATCCTAATATTAGAGAATAAATGCCGCTAAAAAAGAATAGGAAGATAAATGTTGCGATTGTTGGTGGGTTTTCAAGTATTGCAAAGCCTCTTACTCAGGGGTTTCTTTCAGATTCAAGTTATGGGAAAGTAGTTCTTATTGACTCGAAAAACTTTGGGAAAAAATTCACAGGGGTGGAAACTGAAGTTGTTGACCTTGCAGACCCCGCAGAAGAAGAGAAGATTTTACAGATTTTAGAAAGATACGAAATTGATGTGGTAATTCATTCTGCTTTTAGAGAAGCTCCTGCAAGAACTGCTCAACTCGACCATGAGATTGAAACTCAGGGAACCATAAGTCTTCTAAGTGCATGTTCGAGAAAGAGAATAAAGAAATTGATTATGATGAGTTCGACTTTGCTCTATGGTGCACATCCTGATAATCCTCAACTTATTTCGGAAAGCCATCCACTGAGAGCAGATAGAAAGGTTCAGTTTTTTGCTGATAAAATTGAAGCTGAACATCTGGTAGAAGAATTTGCAAAAGGGAATCCTTCAATCACAGTTTCGATTTTGAGATTTTGCCCTATTGTTGGGATAGATGGGGAGAATATTATAATTAAACTTATTTCTAATTTATGGGTTCCTACGATAGCAGGTTATGACCCACCTATTCAATTTGTTCACCAGGATGATGCAGTGAGAGCGTTTAATATTTTTTGCACTGGTGATTATCCTGGCATTTATAATATAGTTGGTCATGGCTTTGTTCCAATTAAGACTGCAATTCGGATTCTTGGAAATATTTCTATTCCACTGCTTGAACCGGTTTTTGAAATTCTTGCAGGAGGAATGTTTACTTTTTATCTGTCCCCTGTTCCTCGAGAAATAGCCCCATATCTGAAATATCCATTTTTAGCGGATGGTGAAAAAGTTAGCAGAATTGCAGGTTACAGAGCGACTTATACTTTGAGGGAAGTTCTTGAAGACCTTCATCGTTTCTGGTTGAGGAAGTTTGTTGAAAGATAAAAGATTTGTGACATTAGAATTGGTAGAAGTAACAAAAAACCGAATATATTTGATTGTGGAGAAATAAATGAAAGAGGTGAAGAAGAAAAAAAGAAAAATGCTTTTGGGTGATAATCCTTTTGGAGAAATTGAATCCATAGATTTTGAGTATCCGAAGAATAAGACGAGGGTTAATGTAAAGAAAGGGTATAAGAAAGTAGAGAAAAAAACAGCAATTTCGACTGGTTCACCGGAAGTAGCCATAGACGAGGCAGAAAAGAAGATAGATGAAGTACTCGAATCTGTTGCTACCCAAAAGACGCAGAGCAGGGATTCGCTCGTGGAGTTTGCAGAGAGGATTCAAAGCAAGATGGCAGCTATACAGCTGGAAGCTGGCGAAGAAAAAAGGATTTTTCAAGCCCTCCTTAAGGCTGTGCGCCCATCATTCTATTTAAGAAAGCTTGCTCCTTTTTTTCTTACTGGTAGAGGAGTGGAGGTGGATGAATTTGGCAGGGATGAAAAATTAGAAAGAAATCTATTACCTGTTTTAAAGTGGCTTTTTGACCATTATTTCAGAGTCGAAGTTCAAGGAGTGGAAAATATTCCACCTTCAGGTGGTTGTGTTGTTGTGGCTAATCACGCTCCTGTGCTTGCGCTGGATGGTTTAATGATAAGACATGCAATAGTTTCAAGGGTAAGGAGTGACGCAAGACTTCTTCTCGAAAATGAACTCTATTTTATGCCTTATGTTGGGATTTTAGCACAGAGAATTGGTGTTGTAAGGGCAAGTCAGGAAAATGCTTCGTGGTTACTGTCAAAAGGGTGTGCTGTTATAACTTTTCCTGAGGGAATTTTAGGTATTTCAAGGACTTTTAAGGAGAGATATGGGTTAAAAAGATTTGGTAGAGGTGGTTATGTAAGGCTTGCAATAAAAAATGGAGTGCCGGTAATTCCTGCTGCGCTTGTCGGTCCTCAAAATTCCTTCCCCATCATCTGGAAAACTTCTATTGGTGCTAAATATTTCTCAATACCTTTTATACCGGTGACTCCCACTTTTCCTTTTTTTGGTCCCCTTGGTTTAATTCCCCTCCCTCTTAAATGGAAAATAAGATTTTCAGAGCCTTTAAAATTTGATTATCCAGCTGGAGAAAATCTCGACCAGGCAACTGTAAACAAATTAAACAACCAGGTGAGGGAAATAATTCAAAAAATGATAGATGATTTACGAAATTAGGATTTGCCTTTATCCAGCCGATTTTCTTATCTTCAAAAATTGGATTTTTGGGTGGGAAATCTGGCATTATATTATTATTAGAACTTAATTTGTTGTTTGCATGGCTCAAAAAGTTGGGCGTGATAAATCAGGGCGTGATAAATCACGCCCCTACAAAAAATATGAAATTTCATCTATATAAAAATTTATCCGGGGGATTTGCTTTAAACTTTTTAACTTGTTTTTTCTGTGGGTGTTTAAACACAAATCAGCCCATCAATCTTGCTTCTGTGGATTATATCGAGCCGCGGGAAATTGTTCTGGGAGAAGATGTTAATATATTAGGAAGTGGTTTTGTTCAGGGGAATGTTGAAGTGGTTTTTGATGGAAAATGGAAAGCAGGCGGAAAACAACCTGTTTCGAAAAAGGTTGTGTTTAAAGGTGAAGCAATTGATGAGAATCGGGTTTTATTTAAAGTTGCGAGGGAAACTCTTGAATTTATATGCGCTCTTCATGTTTTCTTTGAAGGGAAAGTTTTAGTCATAATGAAATCTCAAAGACATGGGGGGAAATTATATTTAAGAGGAATCAGGGAAAGAGTTAAACTCGATTTTTTAGATGTGGAACCAGAGGGTTCGAATTCATGCCCTGATAAAAGTAAGGAAGTATCAGAATTCCTCAGGAATATTGGTATTTCGGTGGAAGAAAGACAGGGAGAAGGACTCCTTGTTAAAACGGTTGAAAAAGGTAAAAGTGCTTTCAAAGCAGGTTTGAAGGATGGGGATTTGCTTCTGGTGGCAAATGGATTATTTTTGTATTTTATTGAAGATATTCTTCCTCCTGAAGGAACATCAGTTCTTTCTCTAATTTTAAAGAGAGATGGAGAAGCAAAACCAGAATCCCTTAAATTGCGCTTATCCGTCCCTACACCTGAAAGAATCGGGTGGCAGGATGTATTACCATTTGTGGTGGGATTTTTGCTGGTTTTAATTTTGAGAAGCAATTATGTCAGGAAAATTATTAAAGAACAGAAAGAAAATGAGGAAAATGAAAAAGAAATAGGGGAAGATAGATTGGTATTACAGGAATTAAGAATGCCTCCTGGCATTTTCTCTTATATCTTTCCTGTTACTATTTTGTTTCCCATTGTTACTTTTATGGCAATATGTGCATATCGCTATGGTGAGGTAATTTCTTCTAACTGGGTTTGTGGAATTCTTTTTGTTTTTCTTGTAATTGGTTCGATAGGAGAACCACGAAAAAGCAAATTTTTTACTTCCGTTGGAAGAAAAATCTTCGTAGGAGCAGCTATTTTATTTCCAGTTGCTTTGATTTTTATCCTGCGATGGTTGAGGGTTTCTTCGTTGGACCTTCGCTCTTTAGGGAGTGAACAAATGTTTGAGCCATGGCACTGGAATGCAACAAGAGACCCATTTTCTCTTCTTCTGACAATTATTGTGCTCATTCTTGCAGGCGTTCCAGAAAGAAGAGGGTCTATGTTAATTCGTAATATGGTAATGCAGATTAACTCCGTTGTGGTCATAAGTTTCATTGTCCTTTCCATGCTTGGGGGTTTTGAACTACCGAATTCCATAGGGATTACGAATGGTTTAGAGAAAGAGGCGCTTTCCATAGTTTTATTTATAGCAAAAGTACTCATTCTTTACTTTTTGTTTCAAAATGCAGGATGGCGCGGTTTGACCTATGGGTACAGCGCAACCCCGATTAATTTATTGTTTTTAGTTTTAATTTCAGGAGGTGCATTTATTGGAGCGGTGATTTTAGGTCCTGTGGTCGAGGAAAGGGTTTCTTATTCAGGTATAATTTTGACCGGGATTCTTGTATCTTTTGCTCTCCTCTGTGCACTTTTCCGCGGAGAAAAGCAGCAATATATTGCAAATTTAAATGTAAACAGGGATAATTGTTCAAAGATTGCTCTGTCCGAAAAATGTTAGAAATAAAAAAAGGGTCGTGGGGAAAAATTTTTACAGGTGTTCTTGTATTTATTTTTATATTCCCTCTGGAAGAAAGCAGGGAGGAAGAACATAATAAGGTAAAAAATGGATATGTGGAGCAGATTGTTTATGCAGATTGGTTTGGTAAGGAGTGTTTAAGAATTGATTTGTATCATACAGCGGATGCAAAAAGTGAAGTTGTAGGGCTTGATGAAATTGTTGTGGAACCAAAATGGGTGGGGACAACTGAAAATCTCATTGACCCTTTTGATTATGGTAATTATAGATTCAAAGTTTTTGACGGGAAAACCAAAAAATTAATTTATAAGAGGGGATTTTGCACTCTTCTCAGTGAATGGCGAACAACTCCTGAATCGCAATATATCAAAAGAACTATGGGAGAATCACTCAGAATGCCATTACCCCTAAAACCTGTAATAGTAGTTCTTGAGGCAAGGGGGAAGAATGGAGAGTTTCATGAGATATTTCATCTCGGGATAGACCCTTCTTCCACCTTGATAAATAGAACAGAAGCTCTGAAAAAGTTTGAAGTGATTTCGATTATGGAAAATGACCTTCCTCCATCAAACAGAGTTGATATTACAATTTTACCTGAAGGTTATACTAAAAAGCACCGTGAGAAGATGATTGAGGATGCAAAACGATTTGGAAGAATTTTATTTTCATCCTCACCTTTTTCGAAGTGGAAGGAGAAGTTTGCAATAAATTTAGTAGTTGCATTTTCAGAGGAAACTGGTTCAGATGAACCGAGAAAGGGAATTTTCAGGGATACGGTTCTTGACACCTCATTCAATACTTTTAATGCAGAGCGATATCTTACAACCGCAAATAACAAAATTATCAGGGAAATCGGTTCTTATGCTCCTTACGATGTAGTGGTTATAATGGTTAATAGCAGTCGTTATGGTGGTGGAGGAATATACAATTTCTGGAGTATATATACAAGTGATGGTGAATATAGCGATTATGTTGCTCTTCACGAGTTCGGGCATTTGTTTGCAGGTCTTGGTGATGAATATTTTTCTTCGGGTGGAGGTTATGACGAGGATGAATTTTATCCTCCCGGGGTGGAGCCGTGGGAACCGAATTTAAGCGCCTTTTTAGGGAAGAAGAGGGAAGGGATAAAATGGAAAGATATGATATTACCTGATGTACCTCTTCCTACTCCACCATCAGAGGAATGGAAAGGGAAAGTTGGGCTTTTTGAAGGTGCAGGATATAAATCTAAGGGGCTTTACAGAGGTTTTTTTGATTGCAGAATGTTTCATAAGGGGAGCGTTCCATTTTGCCCCGTATGTGAAAAGGCAATAGAAAAAATGATTCAATATTACACTGGTAAAATAAATCCATGAAATTGCACTTGCTAATAATTGTAGTTTTTGCATCCATAATAGTTTTAACAAATGGATGCAGGGGAAATGATAGAGCCTGTCGTAGCGTTGAACTTGATGGGTTAGCAGTAAATGACGAAGTTTCTCTCCAGGAAGGGATTGGTGTGGTAATACCAGAGAAAGAGGAAAACCCTGCTCATGTTTTGAAAGAAAGGGTTTCGACAGTTTTGCTCGATTCTTCGGGAAAATTTCTCTACACTGGTTCTTCAGCAGGTCTTGTAATTTACAATGTTTCTGAGACTTCTCATCCTGAAGAAATTGCCACTATATTTTTACCGGGCTCAGTAACAAGTATTGTGCAATACGGTGATTTTTTGCTTGTATCATCAGGTCCTGAAGGAATAGCAGTAATTAATGTTAAGGATAAAAAAAATCCAGTACTTAAGGGAACTATTGAAACCCCCGGGGGAGCATTAAAGGGGGTGGTGCTTTCTCATTCAAAGATAATCAGAGAGCGGCTTCAAGATCCTCCCGTAATTATTACTGCTTTTGCCATTGCTGATGGAGCAATGGGGATTACCATTCTCCGTGCGGATTGGGCTTTCGAAGGGGAAGAATGGAAGGATAAGGAATCGAAAATTCTTTCTTCATGGAAAGAAGGAGGTTATGTGAGGGATATTTTACTGGAAAACGCCAGAGAAGGGAATTTCATATTTTCTGCTACTGAAAAGGAAGGAATTGTTCTTCTTGAGCAATCAATTTTCGGGGAGTTAAAAGTGCTTTCAAAAATTCCATGTGAAAATGAGGTAAGGTCAATAGATATTGCAGGTAATTATGTTTATGCAGTTTCTGGTGAAAGCCTGCTTGTTATTAAAAGAGAAGGGAAAGAGTTGAAGCTTGTTTCTAATTTAAAAATGAGTCTTGGTGATGCAATAAGAGGAATTGGATTTGATGATTTAGGCAAGAAGGCTTTTTTGACTGCTGGTGAGGCAGGGATTGTGATTGTGGATATTGATAATCATCGAGAACCCAGGAAGGTTGGGGTTTTCGATTATTCAAAACCAACGCTAAGAATTAACATAAAACAGAATATCGCTTTTATAGCAGCAGATTCCGGTGGTATCCTGGTTCTTGATATATCCACACCTCCTCAGTTTAAGATACTTTTCCCAAAAAGTTAAATTGATTATTCTACGGAATCTTTTTTCTTGAGATTTTCGAAAGGCGGAGCAGGTAGATTTGGAGGCATAGTTCTTCGAGGTCTTCGTCTTACAATTTGTAATATTTTTTCATCATAAGAGGATATAAATGATTTTATTGTGCTTTTAGTCTTGTTAACCTTTTTTAATATTTCATCATTCATAAATTCTTCGAGATTCAGCCACCTTAGATAAATCTGATACCATCTTGAAAGCATAATTTCCCTTTCCCTGGCCATTTGTTTTGAAGTCTGGGCGAGTTTGAGTTTCAAATCATCCATTTTTTGAGAAATGTTAATGTCAGTTTTATCCTTCTTTTCGCTTTTTGTAGTGCTTGTTTTTTCTGTTTCCTCGTTTCTTACTGCTTTAAGTTTTTCTATGTTTTCTTTATTTTCAAGTCTAAATTTTTCCATTAAGGCAAGTTTTTCTTCTATTTTATTAAAACCCTCCTGCAGGTAATTGCTGAACCACTGAATGAGTTCATTGCGATTCTTTTCAAATGCATTTTCTTCTGCTTTCCACCAGGAAAGCATTTCTGAATCGCTGAAATCCTGTTTTTTTTCTAATTTCTGTTCCATCTTAGAATTTACAGTTAAAACATCGCCACTTGCCAGAGGCTTTTCCTCGTTACCAGTTGTTACAGAACAGGTAGAAATTTCTAATTCAGAAGAGGTCGAAGAATCACCCTGTTTATTTTCCTGAATGTTGTCTGGTGAAGGGCAATCTTTTACATAGATTTTCGTTGCGCCACTTCTTGAAACTGCCAGTAAACTTTCGGTGCCTCCATGGAAATAGGTTCCTGCAGGTGTTTGAACTTTGATTCTTCTGGTCCTACCCCTCATCTGTGGGGATTTAATTTCAGCTATTCCTCGAACAAGTACAACTTCCCCTGGAAGGTGTGTCCCGATTTCAAAAACTGCAGGTCCTTTTATGATTCCTTTTCCGCCCGTCGTGAAAATAACCTCTACCTCTGAATCCTGATTCACGAGGAGTCTATCACCTATATATAAATTGTCCTTCTCTTCCATTCCAATTGGCATTATTGGTTTTGCTTCGTTTCTTTCTATTTTGAAATCACCACGGATTGGTTGAACCTGCCCTTCAGGAAGGATAGGAGAAACTGCAGTGTGAATGGGTTTCTCACTGCTGGCATTTGTTGGTGAGGATTCTGCATCCCGCTTCGTTTCATTTTTTTGAGTACCTTTGTTTGTTTTTCTACATGAACTACACCCTGTAATAGCAGGGGTGCAAGTCATTATTATAACTGGTGTAAGCAACAATATTTTTAGTTTTTTCGTTTTTATCATTTCTTTCTCCTAATCAATTCCTTCTATAGCATCTGTCAGGTCTTCTATTTTCTGTATTTCCATTGCTCCCTTCAATTCGAGATTTGTAGTTCTTAAACGATGTGAAAGAACCTGCAAGAAGTTCCATAATATTTTTTTTGCAATTTCGTTTTCCTTCCTTATTAGCGAAAAGAAATCTTTTCGACCCAATTTTAAAAGAACTGTTGGAGTGGTAGTGGTTACAGAAGCGCTTCTCGGGGACCTGTCTATTAAACTCATTTCTCCAAAGTGGTCTCCATCTTTCAAAGTGGCAATAACAGCGTCTGCACTATGAACCTTCACTTCTCCTGTTACTATAACATACATTTCATCGCCCTCCGTACCCTCCTCAATTATTTTTGTATTGGGACCTGCGGTAAAATGGCTCATTCGAGCGAAGACTTTTAGAAGTTCATTATACTTTAGATAGCGAAACATGGGAAGTTTTGATAGTGTTTCGATACGAAGGGCGAGTTGCTGACACCTTTGCTGTGCTACACCTTCTACATCTATAATGCGAACTACTACACTTGTGATATTATCTTTTCCTCCTCTTTCGTTTGCGAGGTTAATAAGTTTTTCAGGTATAATTTCAATATCTTCTTCCGTCAGATAAGGAGGGATTTCCGGTTCGGTTAAGTATGCCGTTAGTCCATCTGATGCAAGCAAAAAATGGTCACCTGGAACTACATCAAAGCTCATAATGTCAACTTCTACTGTTTCGTAAACCCCAACTGCTCGTGTAACTGCATTTTTTTGCTGAACTTTGTCAATTTCTTCAGGTTTAATTTTCCCTTCCTTCAATAGATAGTTGATTAGAGAATGGTCTTCGGTTAGTTGTCTGACTGTGCCTGCTCGAAGAAGGTATATCCTGCTGTCACCAACATGAGCAATGAAACCGTAACCTCCTGCAATCAGAAGAGCAGATAGAGTTGTACCCATCCCTCTTTTCAAAGGGTCTGTTTGCGATTCTTCCCAGATTTGTTTTGATGCTTTCTTTACTGCTTCTTCCATGAAATCGCATACCTGCTGACGGGCTTCAGGGATTTTTTCTATAGGTATTTCATCTTTGTTGAATTTTTCAAGCAGGTATATATGTTCTTTGACAGCCTCCCGCATTAAATTTACAGCCATGGCGGAAGCAACTTCACCTGCCTGATGCCCGCCCATTCCATCAGCAACAATGAAGAGGTTAAGACTTCTGTCAATGAGAAAGTTGTCTTCGTTATGTTCCCTTATTCTTCCTACATCTGTTTTTGCAGAAAAGGCTAAATTTTCCTGAATTATTATTGATTTAGATTCCTCTCTCATAGTTTTAAAAATATATTTTAAAAAGCAGAATAAAAGCAATACGAAAAATAATAAAACACTATTTTTATTGACAAACCTAAAATAAATGTATTTAATCAAAATTTTCGTATAGGTGAGGTTTGTTATGAAAAACTTAATGAAATTTCTTTCTTTTACTATTTCAGGTTTTATTGTCTGTGCTATTGTAATTTCCTGGTCTTCGATTTCCGTAGCGCAGGAAACAGGTATGACAGGAGCTCAGTTTACTGAAGTTGTTGATGCTTTTGATGTTGGAGACCCTTATGATTTTCACATTTCTGTTGAATACCAGTATTCGTGGAAAAAGGGTGAAATTTCAAGGGAGTGCTATGCGGGGAATTGCACCGAAGGAGCCATACATGATTACATCTATTATGAAAAACTATTGGAATCTATAGAAAAGACCCATGTTTTGAATATAACTGCTCTATTCGGTATTTATCACGACCTTCACTTAAAGATTGGTATTCCTGTTTATCTTCAGAAGTCTGCTTCGTTAAATATACACCCTGATACAACTCAACAGCATGTGCAGAATGCTTTAAATGACCCCTCTTCTGGTGTTCCCCTTTTCGATGTGCCATTTACCTCTGCAGACCGCAGTGGTATTGATTATTTTGTTACAGGGCTTGAGTGGGGAGTTTTAAATCAAGCAAGGAACGAAGCACTCCCTGACTGGAATATTTTTATTGAAGGGCTCTGGGGGGTAGGTCCGATTATGAAGCCTGCCGGTAACGGTAAAGGAGCGGTTGATGACCCTGGTATCAGTAGAGGTAATATTGGTTTGCGGGGAGGAACAAAAATTGGAAAACGTTTCAAGTACATAAACCCATATTTTGGTTTTGAATTTTTATTTGAGTTTCCAAAAAGAGAAGCACCATATCCTTTTGGTAACGAAAAGGTTTATGATGGACAGGTTGATACAAAGCCTCCTATGAAAGGTTTCATGCAATTTGGTCTTGAAATTATTCCTTATGAGGCGCCAGCAAAGAACCAGAAGTTTTTTATGGACCTCCGTTTTGTTGGTGGTTATATCTCAGAAGGGAGGGATTTCAGTCCTCTATTCGATGCACTCGGTACAACGGATGACCCCTCTTTGAATTTTTTCAAGGGGTCTCCAGATTTCTGGGAGAGTAAGGTTGGAAGAGGAGATTTTGCTACTTTGTGGAACCAGTGGTATGGAAATGGTGATTCCCTTACCTGGGTAGGTGACCAGAATAATGGTCATTACGAAGATTCTCGTGGAGTTTATGACCCATACAAAAGAGAAACATGGACAGGGCTTACCGACCAGGAAAATTATGGCACTTTTGGAGGAAAATTCCAGGTTGGTTTTGTTACGAGCAAGTGGTTCAAAATAATTGCAGGTGTGGGAATAGAATACAATCAACCTCACTTTATAACTTTTGCTGATGAATGTAATTCAGCAGTGTTTGAAGGGGCTGGCAGTGATACCAATTGCATTATGGGATCCATCCCTCAAGGTAGCCAATGGACAAAATCATCTTTTAATCCTGATTACAGAGTTCAACTCGATGAACCGGGTAATAGATTCAAACTTTCTTATACACTTGTAGTAAGTACCTGGGTTAATGCAGTTGCAATGTTCTAAAACATTTTAGCTTTTATTTATTCAGTACCACATTCAACGAATCTGATTTTATCCTGTGTGCATTCCGATTCGCTATAACCAATATCTTTGCAGGCAGTCAGTTCCGCTTTTCTTCGTATTTCGCTCTCAGAGCCTATCCCTGTTACTCTCTGACAACTGAGGAAACTTTTTAAAGCACACGCCCTGCACCACCTCGTAGTCCGAACCTCTTTACTGATAAAACCTGATTTATCTGACTCCGGAGGCTTTGTAAGGTCCGACTGGCATCTACAACTTCCAGTTGATATGATAAATAAGAGCAATAGAATTACTCTCCACATTTTGTTACCTCCTCTTTCTCATCTTTATTTTCGCTTTCCCTGTTTTTTAGAGTATCAATATTCTTACAAATTTTAAGTTTTGGATTTAGTTTACATATTTCCTCCGTGATAGAGTGAGAAGTGTAATTGTAAATTTCGAGAGTTTTAATTCCATTTCCTATGAATGTGGGAGAAGCGTTGATACCAAGTGAATTAGAAAGGATAGCATCCTGTTTTAAAATCTCAATTCCTTCGCTGCCTTCAGCACACGCGCTAATTTTTTCAATATCTATTTTGTTTGTTACAGCACAGGATTCCCAGTGTGGGTCGTAAATATTTTCATTTCTGCACCCGACAAAATCCATGAATTTAAAGTTTTTCCCGTAATATTTTTGAACGCAGGACTGTACTAAATTTTCGCGTAGTTCAGGTTCGCCATGCAGTGAGCAATAATAATTCCCATCGCTCATTTTCTGGCATCCCTTACGCATTTCGTAAGTAAGCCCTTTAAACTCTTCTGGAGTATAAACATCTACAATAAAATGAATTTGGAATTTCAGTGTGTTTCCAAAATTTTTAATTACCTCCCTAACTACTTTTTCTGCTTTGATTCCAAAAGGACATCGGCTCATTACAAAAAGCTCAAGCAAAGCAGGTATTTCTTTCCTGCAGTCCATGGTAAGTTTGCAGTCATCATCATCACAATCTATTAAACCATTGTTATTGTCATCAGTGTTGTTTGAACATATCTCTTTTCTCGGGTCAAATCCCCCTGCCTGGACCTTCAAAACGAAATATTCTCCAGATTGAATTAAGTAGTCAGATATTTCCTGAAATTGAAGTTCGCTGGAAATGGAAGCGGGCAAAAAGAAGGCTGGTAAATACCCCTTAAATGCCTTTTCATACAATTGTTTCCCTTTTTCTGTGGAGTAATCTTCTGTTACAAATTCGATTTTAGGGAATAATTCCTTCAGTTTTTCAGTTCCATTTTCAATAAATTTTTTACATTCTCCGCACCTGCTATCAGTAAGTATTATAGAATTGATAGGGTTTTTACCGGGGCAATTATTAACCAGTGTTTTGCAGATGTCCGGTATTTTATCCGATGAAAAACTGCAGCAAATCATAATTTCAAGTTCGTTAACAGACCTCAGTCCGGTTATTCTATTTTCATTTCCAATAATGAAAGTTGGACTCCCCATTATATTTTTGCTGGATGCTTCGTCTGCAGATTCCATCAAAAGCTCTTTTCCTTCTTCGCCGGTAAAACAACTGGATATTAATGACGAGTCCAGATTTGTCACTTTTGCGCACTCTTCCCAGTTGGATGGTATTTTTTTATAGTTTTCAGCCATACATACCAGAAAGTCCATGAACTGGTAGTTTTTGCCATAGTATTTTTGTGCGCAGAGTTGAATTATATCTCCACTTATTTCATCAGGACCATGAAGAGAAGAAAATTCCCCCGGCTCCCTTTCAGATGCTATTATTTCCTGTTTGAAGTCGATAAAAGCCCCCATTTCATCAATAATTTGAGCCATGTTTTTCTGTGCCATAGCACCGAAGGGACACATTGACATAACATAGAGCCTGACCTTTACCTTTTCAGAAGTTTCTGATTTTTGTTCTATTACTTTTTCTGTAGTGGTTTCCTGCGGTCTTGTTTTTTGTGATGAGCAGGAGAAATAACACATCATAGACGATAGACTGATTAAAAAGATAAGAGCGGAAATGTAAAACTTAAAGCGGGATATCATTTAATATTAACCACCGCAAGAACCCCCTGATGGAGCTTTCCCGGGAGCAGAAGTTGCTTCTTCCTTGCTGAGTGTATTTTCACACCCTTTTAATCCTTTATTAATATTGCATATAGCAGTTTTAATTCCTTCAGGTGAGCGGTCTCTTAACATTAGTTTTTCCCTGTTATTTCCGAGGAAACTCGGGCTTCCACCAATTTGAAGGTCTTCAGATAGTTTTGCATCTGCCTTTATTAAATCCAATCCTTCCTGGCTGGTGGAACATTTTTCTATTTTTGCAGGGTCTAATTTTGCTTCTGTAGCGCATTTTTTCCAGTCTGGATTTCTTATATCCTTATTTCTGCACCAGATATAGTCCATGAATTTGTTACCCTTACTATAATACTTTATAGCGCACACCTGCCTTAAATCTTCATTAAACTCTTCTTCTCCGTGCAATGAACAATAGTACATACCATCATCTTTTTTAACGCATCTCGATTTTCTCATTGGTGGGAGATTATTGAATTGCTCTTCATTATAAGCATTAAGAATAAAGTGAAGTCCAAAATTTAGCCCACCTTTGAAATTATCAAGAACTTCTTTCATTGAATCCTCTGCTTTTGTACCAAACGGGCACTGGCTCATTACAAAGAGGTCAAGTGTGTTAGGTTTTTCTTCACGACATACTATCTGACCCTTGCAGTCATCATCTTCGCAATCAACCTTTCCATTGCCTGTATCATCAATTTGATTGTCGCAAATTTCTTTTGTTGGGTCGAATGTTGAGCCTGTCATTAATAAAAGATAATCACCTGCTGGCTGGAGCCATCTCTGTATCTGCTCATATCCTGCATCCTCCTTTACATTTTGATGAAAGAGAAATGCTGGAAGAGTTCCTACTTTTGTTTTTTCATAAAGTTCTTTTCCTTCTGCATCTCCATAGTCAAGTTCTCTTACATTTAACTTCGGGAACCTATCCTGGAAATTTCGTTTCATCATCTCAACTCTCTGTCCGCAGTCTTTGCACCTTTTGTCCGAAAGAATTGTGAGGTCAACAGGAACTCTTTTAGGACATGTAAGATTGGCAGGGCATTCTGCTGGTTTGTTTTCAGGTTTGAAAGCACAGCATATTGCAGTTTCGAAATCCTTATCGGTTCTTCCTCCGCTGTATCTTTCACCATTTATAACAATTGTTGGACTTCCTGATGCCCTTGCAGCATTGCTTCTTTTTATAGATTCACTTAGAAGTTTCTTTCCTTCTTCACCATCAATGCATTTTTGAACTTTCGAGGTATCCAGTCCTGCTTTTGCAGCGCAGTCTTTCCAGTTATTGGGAATGTCCTTTGTATTTTCTGCCATGCAAACTGCAGCATCCATGTATTTGTGATTTTCAGAGTAGTATTTTTCGAGGCATAGTTCTGCAATATCTCCCTTTACTTCGTTTTCACCGTGAAGAGAGTTGAAATTTCCTCCTGGCATTTCATTTCCTATGAAATCCTGCTTGTAATCAATATAAGGTCCAAGTTTGTCCAGAACAGGTTTGATTCCTTTTTGTACCTGTGCACCGAATGGGCACTGGCTCATAATGTAGAATTCGACTTTAACCTTTTCCTTCACTTCTTTGGTTGCTTTTTGTGGGGGTTTGCAACCACATAGAATTACTATTGCAGAAATTGTAGCGATGGTACCTGATAGAAAGGTAAGTTTTGGATTTTTCATTTTTTCCTCCTTTTCCGTTTTTTGTTGTTTTAATTTTTCAAACAATGTTTTCTCTGACATTACATTTAAATTAAATCAGCTTAAATATTACTTTTAAACTTGCATGTCAATAAAAAATTCCATAAAAATAAAAAAATAAAAGTTTGGGCATGGTTCAAAATTTAAAAAGAACGAAATCAATTATCTGCATAAGTAGTAAAAATAGGGCAAAATTCCATCGTTTATTGTAGGGGCTTGATTTATCAAGCCCAATTTTTTTAAACCATGCCAAAAAAATATGAAATAGATAAAAATCTCAGGAGAGAAAAATGAAAGCAATTGCATTTTATGAACACGGAGGTCCAGAAGTTCTTCGATTTATAGATTTACCTGACCCGGAACCTTCTCCGGGAGAGGTTCTGGTAAGAGTAAAGGCGGTGGGAATTAACCACCTCGATTTATGGGTTCGAAAGGGGTTACCCCATTTGAAAATAAAATATCCTCATATTCCTGGAAGTGACATTGCTGGTGTTGTTGAGAAGTTGGGAGAGGGGGTCGATGGTCCACCAGTGGGAACAAAGGTTATTTTACAACCTGCAAAAAGTTGTGGGGTGTGTCATGCATGTCTTGGGGGAAGGGACAATTTTTGCAGGCAATACGCAATTTTGGGTGAGAATACCTCTGGTGGATACTGTGAGTTAATAGCAGTACCGCGGTCATCTATTTTACCTTATCCCGAAGGTTTAACTTTCGAGGAAGCGGCATGCATTCCTCTAAATTTCCAGACAGCATGGCAGATGGTGGTACGAAGGGCGGATGTTAAGCCAGGCGAGTTTGTTTTACTTAACGGTGCGGGTAGTGGAGTTACGATTGCCGCTCTTCAAATAGTAAAACTCATGGGAGGGGTGACTATCTTGAGTTCCACTTCTGATGAAAAACTTGATAAAGTCAAAGGGCTTGGCGCAGATTATTTGATAAATAGCCGCAGGGAGAGTCTTTCATCTCAGGTAAAAAAAATAACGAATGGTAGAGGGGCTGATGTAGTTATTGACCATATTGGTAAAGGTTTATGGGAAGAAAATTTGAAAGCAATAGCGTGGGGGGGAAGGTTGGTTATATGTGGTGCAACTTCAGGAGCTGATGTCGGGATAGATTTGAGGCATGTGTTTTTTAAGCAACTGTCAATTTTAGGTTCTACAATGGGGAGTAGAGCAGATTTGTGGGAGGTGCTAAAGCATGTTAATAATGGAAAACTTAAACCGGTGATAGATAGCGTATTTCCTTTAAGTGAAGCGCGAAATGCTCACCAAAGACTTGAAAAAGGGTTACAAACAGGTAAGATTATTCTCGTTCCTTAAGGAATGAAAAAAAATTTAGAAAATTCTTGAAATAAAAAATTTTTTTTAGTTGATTAATTAGGGGAAAATATGAGTAAAATTTTTAAATAAAAAAACTCTCAGGGGGAGGAAAGGAGATTAATAACATGGAATTAATAGGTAAACAGGTTTCCCCCGCAAGGAAGGAGATAAGGAGGAAAAAAATTGATAAGTTCCTTCCTGACAAGATGAAAGAACTTGGAATAGATATGTGGCTTGTTTTTACTCGAGAAGGGGCTGTTGACCCTATAGGAATTGATATAGGAACGGAAGGTGTTGTAGGGAGGACAGCCTCTATTTTCGGTTTTAGAGATGGAAAATTTGAGAAGGTTTGTATTGCGGCAAGTTATGATGTTACTCCGATAATAGATAGTCAGATTTATGATAGGGTCATACCCCATAGAAAAGAAGGGGTTGGTCCTCATCTGCGTAAAGAAATGGGAAGATTCAAACCAAGAAAGGTTGCTCTGGATTTTTCAAGGGATATGCCGATATGTGATGGGCTTACATACGGAGGTTTTAAATATTTAGAGGAGGTTTTAGGAAGCGGTTTTGCTGATAGGGTAGTATCTGCAGAGCAGCTTATAGTGTCATTTAGAGGGAGGAAACTTCCAGAAGAAATAGAATTGATAGAGCAGGCAGTTTTGATGACTCAAAAAATTCTGGAAGAAACTCTAACCTCTGATTACATCAAGCCCGGAAAAACTACAGAAATAGATGTAAGTAACATTTTAAAGGAAAAGACTGAAAAAGCAGGATGTGGAGTATCATTTGTTATGGTGATGGTGGGTCCGGATAGAGGACATTCTTCGCCAACAGAAAATATAATTAAACACGGAGACCTTCTTAGAATTGATTTTGGAATAATAAATCAGGAGTACCATTCTGATATTCAAAGGACAGCTTATATTTTGAAACAGGGGGAAGAGAGTGCTCCTTTAAGTGTTCAAAAACTCTTTGACTTAACTCTGAAGGCTAACAGGGCAGCAATAGGGAAAATGAAACCAGGCGTTATGGCGGTAGAGGTTGATGCCATTGCAAGGAAAATGATAGTAGATGCTGGATATGAGGAGTATGCTCATGCAGCAGGGCATGAAATAGGACTCAGCGTACACGATGTAGGTCCTACACTGGGACCTGACTGGAAAGAAAGATATGGAAGCAGTGTCTGGCATCCAATTGAAGTAGGGCAGGTTTATGCTGTTGAACCAATGATTTATTATAATATCCCAGAAGTGGGAGGTGTGGTTCAGATTGGTCTCGAAGAAGATGTTGTGGTTGAGGAAGGCGGGGCAAGAATAATAGGAAATCCACAGTCGAATCTCATCTACATTCGTTAAAAATTTCATGTCTTATAACGAAGAACTTGAATTTGCAGTTGAAATTGCAAAGGGTGCATCTCAAATAGTTATGGAGCACTATAAAAGGGGAGTGGATGTCAGGTGGAAAGCGAAAAACGACCCTGTAACCGATGCTGATGAAGAATCCACAGTTTATCTTATTGAGCGAATAAGACAAAAATACCCTGATGACAGTATTTTAATAGAGGAAAGGGAGGATGACAAAAGCAGGATTCAAACTTTACGTACATGGATTATTGACCCACTTGATGGCACTCAGGAGTTTATTGATAATCGTGATGAGTTTACTGTAATGATAGGGATGATAGAAAGAGGATTTCCTGTTGTTGGTGCGGTTGCGCTTCCTGTCCAGAATGTTGTTTATGCCGGAGCAGCTGGGGGAGGCGTTTTTGCTTATAAAGAAAATTTTGAGAGGGTGCCTGTTACCAGGAAAGAATGTAACAGGATTTCTGAGATTCGTTTAATAGTCAGCAGGTCACACCGAAGCACCAAAATTGATTTGATAAAGCAGAGATTAGGAATACAAAACGAAATTCCTTGCGGTAGTGTAGGATTAAAAATGATAAAGGTGATTATTGGTGAAGTAGATTTGTACATTCATCCAGGAGGAAAGTTAAAACTGTGGGATGTTTGTGCTCCAAATGCAATTGCAAATGCAGGAGGGGTTGTATTTACTGATGTAACGGGAATGCAAATTGACTATTTATCGTCGGATTATTATGTTCGTAAGGGGGTACTGGTAGCAGGAAAGGAACTGCACAAGAAGGTTCTTGAAAAAATCTCTGATTTGAATTTTCATTTTACAAAAGATACATCTTGAAAGTTTCTTTAAATTAAGTATTATAATTTTTGCTTTTTTTTTAAGTCATGGTGAGCGTAGCTCAACGGTAGAGCATCGGACTGTGGATCCGAGTGCTGAGGGTTCGAATCCCTTCGCTCACCCATGGACCTGCAACGATGAAAACATGGAAGAATTTATCTACATTATTTATTTGTTTAATGAGTATCACCTTATCTTCTTTCTGCAAAGCTGAATCACAGGAAAAGAAGACCAAAGTCCGGTACCGTGTGGACCGAATTATGAGGTTTGTATTCGGGATTACTGCTGGAGGTAGCGAGATGACTATAGAGGGAGAAGATTCCCCTTCATGGAGTTATGTTGTGGGAGTTGAAGGTGAAATGACCCTTGCTTCACCAGGACTTACGCCTGTTTTAAGGGCAGGATATTTGATACAGAATAACCATTTCAAACATGCAATACCTGTTGATATTGCCGGGCGATATTTCTGGAAAGGAGAAAGGACAGGGGCATTTATTTCTATTGGCATGAGTTTATTTACAGGTAATAGAAAGATAAAAAATACAGATGGCGAGACTGATTATAACTGGGAAATAAATCCACTCGTTTATCTCGATTCAGGTATGAGGTTTATGTTTAAGCCCGATATTGGATTGGATATTCGCATAGAATACAGGACATACATTGTGATAAATGTTTTAAGTTTGATGGTGGGTGTCGCTTTTTGATTATTCAAATCATAAATTACAACTATTTAATATTCTGGTATGAGTGAAAAAGATAAAGAGCCTCAAGGTGAAGTTCCCATAGGTACGGTAATAGATGGGAAATATGAAATTTTGGAAGTGGTCGGAAGAGGGGGAATGGGAATAGTTTATAAAGCCCATCATAAATTTATAAATAAAGATGTAGCTATAAAATTGCTCAATTCACAATTGTGCAATTCCCCGCAGGTTGTTACGAGATTTCAAAGGGAAGCAATGGCTTCTGCAAGGATTGAGCATCCAAATGTATGTCAGGTAACAGATTCAGGTCGGACCCCAGATGGTACCCTTTACATTGTAATGGAGCTTTTACAGGGTCGTCCTTTACAGGATATTATTGGTGAAGAAGCACCACTACCAATTTCAAGGATAATAAACATTTCGAAGCAAATTTTATCGGCATTACAAAAAGCACACGAATTAAAAATTATTCACAGGGACCTAAAGCCAGAAAATATAATGGTTATAAAAAATGATGACGGGAGTGAGACAGTAAAAATTATGGATTTTGGTATTGCAAAGGTAGCGATAGATGATGTTCCGACAACACCACTAACTACAGCAGGTATGGTTTTTGGAACTCCACATTATATTTCCCCTGAGCAAGCGTCGGGTGACCCTGTGGATGGAAGGAGCGATTTGTATTCACTTGGTTGCATAATGTATGAAATGGCTACGGGTAAGAAACCCTTTGAATCTGATACTTTGGGTGGGCTTCTTCGTAAGCATGTTACTGCTGAGATACCGAAAATAGCGGGTTCTGGAGGGGATGTTCCTGAAAAATTGAAACATTTCTCATCACTGGTTGCGCGTTTAATGGCAAAAAGTCCTGATGACAGACCTTCTACTGCAAGGGATGTTCTAAGCCTTCTTGAAAAGATAGAGGTTGGGAAACCACCTCAGGAAGATATAACGACTGCTGAAACAATCATGATGGAGGGAGGGGGTGTTGGGGCAAAAAAAATTAGTGCCGGTGTGGGAGAAATTTTAAAATCACTGGGAACGATGGAGATGGAGAAGGCAAGAACCAGAGCAGAAGAACTTATGGACTTTACGATTTTGCCACCCCTGCTCAGATTTGTTTCGGTAGTAAAGAAATATCCCTTTATGCTTGGGCCATGGGTGATTATGCTTATAGCTATTGCCATCTTATGTGTTCTTCTCATGATTATGTTGCTTAAAATGTCATGCGAAGGTGGAGAAAAGGAGAAAGTTTCCATAGAGAAAAAAAGCCTGACCTATGAAATTGAGGGAGAGAGAAAAACAGGATTGGAGGAGAAGAAAACAGGTGAGGATGATTTGATTCAGAGAGAAATAGGAAAGAGTCTGGACCTTTCAAAGCAGGGCAAGGACAGGGAGGCACTGGATGTTCTTGAGGCATTGACTACAAATCTAAGTATTTCAAGTAAACCATCTTTTTTGTTGCAACTTGCTGTTATGAGAGCCAGGGCAGGGAAATATGATCTGGCACTCGATGCCGTTGAGCGGTGCAGGCAGGTTCAGGAGCAATGCACTGCGGTTCCTCCCATGCAGGAAGTAATGGTATCTGCTTTAAAGAATAAGGATTCTGCCGAGCGAGCGTCGAGGTATCTTGCAAACTATGCTACCCTCGAAACCATTCAGGCATTAGAAAAAATAGCGAGAGAAGATAAGAATAAATGGCTGAGGAAAGCAGCATTTGATGCGCTTAAGGAAGGTAAGCATTTTCAGAAACTTGAGAAGTGGAGTCGGGATACGATTTTGTTTGTAAATGAAACAGGGGCATGTAAGAAAAAGAGAGACCTGTTAAAAGAAATTAGAGAAGATGGAAATCCTCAATCTCTGCCAGCTCTGGAACTGTTTTCTTCAAAAAGGGGTTGCGGTTTTATGGGTTTGCGCGATTGTTATTCCTGTTTTAGAAAAGAACTTGAAAAAACTATTCAGAGTCTTAAGGAAAAATAAATTGATTTAGAGATTGACGATTACCATCGAATTTTGATACAAGTTAAAAAATAAGGGTCGTTAGCTCAGTAGGAAGAGCACCGGATTTTTAATCCGGGAGCCGTGGGTTCGACTCCCGCACGACCCACTATTGATGGTTTTCTTCAGTTCAGGGTATTTTAGTTCCTGATATGAGGAATGATTGATTTGGGCATCCTCCAAGAGCACAGCTAAAGCCATCGTGGTCAATAAAATTTGCAGTGAATGTACCGTCAAAGTGTTCGTTATCTGAAAAGGTGCCAGAGATTCTGTATTGCTCTTCGCAACCTCCGGATATGATGTAACTTACATCGAATTCAGGACCTGCAGAACCGGTGAAGATTTGAGAAAAGTTCGCTCCTGCTCCCCCTCTAAATGGAGTGGCAATCGCCTGTAGTGCAAGTCCGGTTAAAGTGAAACAGACTTGTGAAACGGTAAAGTTGAATCTCGGCATTGAGCAAAATTCCTGCACAGGTGGAGATATACTATAACATGCATTGTAAGCATCTTCGGGTAAAAAGGGGCATGTGCAGGTTTCAGAAGGAATGCATTTGTTGACACAAGCATCCAGAGTTGTATCACATGAATCTTCTGTGCACGGGTCATTATCGTTGCAATCCCTCGGGTCACCTGGCAAACATCCGAATTCAGGACTGCATTTTTCTTCTCCGTCGCAAAAAATACCATTCTGACATTCTGAAGAATCAATGCAAAGGGCAATACACCCTAAAGTGGGACTGCATGTTTCACCGGGCTGGCAATTTTGATTAACCGGGATGTTCTGGCACTCGCCACCTGCCCCGCATATATCCTGTGTGCAGTCAATTGAATCACTGCATTCTTCGTTCGAAGTGCAACCAACCGCAATGCAGCCTTTTTCAACATCACATCTTTCGCCTTCCGCACAAAGGCTGTTTATTGGAATATGTGAACATACTCCACCTATTGCGCACGAATCTATTGTACAGTCAAAACCATCGTTACAATCTGAATCAGAAGAGCATTCTGCTTCACTTTCTATCTCCTTTTCCTCAATTTCCATTTCACTAATTGTATCAATTGGTCCGCCCGACCCTGAGGAGCAGGAAATCAATACAAAGGTTAAAAAATATGTGGTTACAAATAAAAATTTTTTTCTCATTCTTTTTACCTTCTTATTCCATAAATGTTAAAACTTTGTGGTGAACAAATGGAGCAGGTTCCACTGAAAGTTGCATTCCAGTGTCCCAGAAATTCGTTTGCATTGTTGAAAGTTCCGGTAAGTTCATAAACTCCACAACTTCCCTGACTGTAGGAAACGGAAAAGCTTGGTCCATCTGGTGGCGGTTGCTGTGTCATCGGGAAACCACCTGCTTGAACGGTGAGTGTAGTTGCATTTTTTGAAAACTGAAGGAAAGAGATATTGTAGCTTGCCTGACCGCAATCTGACCTTAATGTCGGAACGATATCGAATGTTCCGCTGTAGTGAACTGCGGGGTCGAATGGTTCAATTTCTTCTGCGTCTGTGGATGCATCCTGTGAACAGCTTGAAATCCATTCGTTTATACATTTATCGAGGTCGGTATCACAGCGGTCATTTGTGCATGGGTTTCCATCGTCGCAATCCCTCGGAGTCCCGGGCCAGCATTTACCGTTATAACATTTTTCATTTCCATTGCAGAAGTTACCATCTCTTTCAATGCATTCAATGTCATCTGAACATTCGAATTGACTGCATCCGCTGATTGGACTGCATTTGTAATCTGGTGGGCAGAGTCCATCGTCAGGAATACGATTACATGTTCCATCTACTGTACATATATCGTGCGTGCAATCTATTCCATCGTCGCAGTCCTCATTTCTCGTGCAGGAAATCTGAATTTCTTCTGGGGGAAAATCTGAAATAGTATCTATTGCATCGGGAATATCCGCAGTAATGTCTGGAGGGTTTATATCAGGTTCTTGACTTTGAGTAGCGCACGAAAACAAAACAATACTAAAAAAAATAATTAAAAATTTACCCATATTATTAATTTTACATATTTTATTTCCTGAATCAACTTACTTAGATTAATTAAAGTTACTTTTTGAAAAGACTTTGAAATTTAAGAGCCAGCTCGGGGATTCGAACCCCGGACCTGCGGTTTACGAAACCGCTGCTCTGCCGCTGAGCTAAGCTGGCATTGTATAGACAGAGTTTATTTTATATTATTAATTAAAAAGTCAAGTGAAAGACATTTTTAATCAATAGTAATATGAGCAGGTGCTGGATGGAAAAAATAAGAATTGATAAAATAAATACAAATAATCCTTTTGTTGTGGTTCACTTTGGAGAAAATGAATTTCTCAAAAAGTCTATAGAAAAGTTTGGGATATTATCTCCTCCAGTTTTGTTTAGATATGGTGATTCCTTTGAAATAATTGATGGATGGGAGAGGTTGAAAGTCGCGAAAAAACTCTCAATTGACGAGATTGAATGCAGGATAATTGATTCATCATTGAAGGAATCTTTTGTTCTTCATATCGTTTTGAATATTACAGGAAGGGGATTTTCAGAAGGCGAGAAAATTTTAATTTTTAATAAATTTAAAACTTTTGGATTTTCTGAAAGTGAAACAATAGATACATGGGAAAGGGTATCAGGAGAGAGGATTTCAAGAGAGTTTCTTTTAGAATGCTTTGAACTTTATAATGGGATTGAGGAAATCCCACAACTTATTCATAGGGGTTTGGTTAACCTTACATTTGCGAGGGGAATTCTTCAATTTCCATCTGAATGGAGAAAGCCAATCGTATCGTTCGTGAGCAAAATTCGTGCGTCGACAGGAGAGTCAATAAGGTTTTTACGACTTCTTGAAGATGGATTTTATTCGAAAAGAATTGAAGGGGTGGATTGGCTTGAAAATTATTCAGATTTAAAATCCGTATTGGAAAAGATATTTTCTGATTCTCATCCTTATACTTCTCGTTGTAGAGAAGAAATTAAAAATATTTTGTCTGAGTTACCGGAAGGCTTTGAAGTAAAATTATCTGAATTTCTCGATGAAAACGATGCGGAATTGAGGATAAAATTTAATATAATAGAAGGGGTGAAAATTCCGGATAGTTTGAATAATATCATTTTAAAATTAAAAAAAGTTATTGTGGAAGGCGTTGAAACTTACAAAAAATAAAGGTTCTTTTATCCGAAAGGTAGATTACAGTTTGCCTTTTGATACCTATGCAATAGAGGAGGCAAATGGATGCCTTTATGATTGTGAGTATTGCTTTTTAAAGGGGTATCTGGGGCAAAGTGATATTGTCGTTTATTCAAATCAGGAAGACCTTTTAAACGAACTGGAGATGAAACTCAAAGAGGGAAAAGGAAGGAGGTTTTATCTTGGAGAATATTCTGAACCACTTCTTATCAACAGGTTTTTTCCTTATCTTTCTAACATTATCGAATTTTTCAGAGGACATCCTGAAAATGAACTTGAAATAAGGACAAAATCTACAGATGTAGATTTTTTAAGAGGAGTAAAACCTCCCGGGAATGTAATTTTTGCGTGGTCGCTGATTCCCGAGGATATTTCAAAAAAGGTTGAAAGAGGAGTTGCGGAAATAGAGGAAAGGATAGAGGCAATGAACCTTCTCAAAGGACTCGGTTTCAGAGTTGCTGTAAGGCTTGAACCAGTAATACATTATGATGGCTGGAAAGAAGGATATGAAAAATTAATTAAAAAAGTTTCATTTACTTTAGATGAGCCTGTAGAAATGGGAATTTTTAGATTAACTCCAATTCTTAGAAAACTTATATATTCGAGAAATCCTGATTCAATTTTGCTAAAAACTGAATTCGTTATGTGTAAAGACGGAAAACTTAGATATCCAAGGGGAATAAGATTTCAAATTTATGACTATATTTTAAATTTACTTCCTGTCCGTATGGTGAATATTTATATGGAAGAGAGTTTCCTTAAAGAAAGCCTTGGAGTGCACAAATTTTTAAAATGAAAAATGTTTTAAAACTAATTCTTTTTTATGGTTATTGTAATATTGAACGCTCAGGAGCAAAATTGCCCATGAGCATTTACAATGGTTTATATGCTTTTTTATGGTAAAATTCTGATATATTGTTTCTTATGAATAGCAACATACATAAAATTTTTGGCATATTTCAAAAAATGGTGCGTGATAAATCACGCCTCTACAACAGATGGTGGATTTTGCCACTTTTTAATATTTTCTTTGAAACATGCCCAATTTTGTTTTTGTTTCAATGGAGGTAAATTGATGAAAGGGAAAATATTTTTCTTTGGTATTTGCTTTTCTATTTTAATTCTCGAGGAATCATGCAATTTTCCTTTTTCACAAAAAGGACTGAAAATGAGCAAAGAAAAAGATGCATTGTCAGAAGAATTGGAAGGATTTTCAGGAGATAAAAATATGCAAGTAAAAGGAACTTATAAGGATGAAATTATAGAAGGAGATAAAAAAACACTTTCAAAGGATGATGCGAGGTTCATAGATTTTTATTTTTCCCTTAAAGAAAATTTTGCTAAAAGTGGTGAAAGATTTGATAAATTTTTATTTTCAGAATCTCTCCCATCAGGTAAAGGTGAGGATACTATTATTGTTAATGGAGTTGAGTTAAAGGAAATTAATTATAAAATAATAACTCATCCAATGAGCACAGGGGCTTTAACAACGAAATTCTGGAAAAGTTCAGGTGGTGAATATTTCTTTAGTATCAGTGGTGGATGTCTTACCTACAAACACAGGACTTTTGGTCCTTTTAAAATTTCTGGAAATAACTTTGTTTTTTCTGGTAAAAAATAAAAAAACTAAAAAACACTCTATAAATTGAATATAAACGAGTTTTAAACCATCATATGTTGAGAAAGTATTTACTATTAATTTTGCTTCTAATAACTTCACTTTCCTGTAAAAGAGTTCATTCGTTTTTAAAAAAATGGGAAAAAGACAGAATCAGTCAAAAAGAAGATAGGGAAGCCTCTTCTTCGAATATAAAAGTTGATTCTTTTTTGCATAGCAAGGTTTCAAATAACCATGAATCTTTGACTAAAAGGTTAGCGGATTTAAAGGTTGAAAATTTAAATAGTATAAAACCAAGAAATCTCGGACAGAATTATTTTTATGCACTGGATGTAAAAGTTGATATTCCCCGTGAGAATTTAAATTCTGAATCGGGAAAGTTTATTCAGGATAATGACTTAATAACAGCGTGGAAATGTATCTTAGAAAAAGAAAAGTCCCCCTGCCTTGTTCGGTTTATTCTACCTGAGGCACTTCCAGTCTATATGATTCGTATTTTTGCTGGTTCAGGGGAAAATGCGAATTCTTACAGGAATCATGGAAGGGTTAAAACTATTCGATTTTATGTGGATGATGGGTGGTTTGAAGCTAAACTAAGGGATGAAATGGATTTTCAGTATCTTCTATTTCGAAATGGAGTAATTACAAGGCAGATTGATATGGAAATAGTGGAATTTTATCCTGGTAAAACTGACAATGTCATTCATGTTGCAGAAGTGGAAATCTTTGGTACGAATGGAAAAAGCAGGACGCCACTAATTATGAATAATGAAAAAATGGTGGTAAAAATTGATGTTCTTCCGTGGATTAGTAAAAACGAAGGCATGGATAGTGGTTGCAATTTTAAAAAAAATCCTTCGTCTACATGGATTGAAGAAATTGAAGAAAACGGAAATAGAAAAAGGTTATTTAAAGGTTCAGCTATTTTTACAGATGAAGAGAATTGTTGTATGTTGGTGGAGAATCTTTTTAATGTTGAATGTTCAATGGATGGTTTGGTTAAAACATCAGGTGTATATTTTTTGTATGATGGTGAGAGCAGGATGTATTATGAAGTTGGGGAGTTAGGGGGTATGAGAGGTCAGATTTATGTCCATCCAGAGGTATGTGGTTTTGCTACAGTTGGCATAAATGAAGAAGGTAAAAAAAAGGTCGGTTCGGTTGTGTTATTTAGCAGGGGACCGGTGGTTGAGGTTGAAAATGATTTGTCTGATGAAGAAGTGGAGTATGCTTTAAAAAGGAGGGGGTTTGTTAGAGATGATAAGGTATGCTGTGAGATAGGTGAGGGTGGAAAAAGAGATGATAATTTATGCGCACATATATCAGGAAAAGATGCTATGACAAAGGTGGATTCGGTACCGGGGCAGGAATGGAGAGAGATAGCTTATGTGAGCAGAAAAAACCAGTCTGTAAATTGGATTGAGTGTAATTTAAAAGAAAACATGAAACTTTTAATTTCGAATTTTGATGAGTGTGAACAGATTCCGAATATTGCGCTTCTTGTTAATTCAGAAAGAAAAATTCAGGAAAGTATGCTTGGTGTTTCAATAGATGCAGTGGAATTTGATAATGGGATAATTTTTTTTGAAATGACAAAAAAGGAGAAACAAGAGTTTTCATCAATTTATAAAGTGGAGGAGAATGGAAAATTTTTGGAGGTTTTTCCGCACTCTTCTTTCACACTGAAGTTACCACAAAAGTGCAGATGCCCTAAAAAATTACAATGATAGTTTTTTTATTTCTTTAATTTTTATCATTTTTACAAAACGATATTGCAACCACATCCCGGTTTTTCGATTTCTTCTTCATTTGTAAAAGTATTTTCAAAAAAAGGCACATGAGGTTTTGGTGAAGGATATATACATTTTCCTTCAATGCAAAATCCATTTGGGGGGCAAATATTTCCGTCATCAATCTGTCCGTTGCAATCGTTATCTAATCCATCGCAGATTTCTTTTTCTGCCCATTTCGCTCCTTCGCACACTGACCAACCCTCAGGACTGCATGTTTGTATCCCTGTTTTACATTCACCAATATTGGTGCCACATTCCTGTTTTTCTCCTGCTATGCAGGGACAGTTTTCATCTATTGTCCCATTGCAGTTATCATCTTTTCCATTACAAATTTCTTCAGACCGAAGTGGTGCTGTACAATCTATCCAGGCTCCGTTTTGACACCTTTCAACACCGGTGCCGCATGGACTTGTACATTCTCTTGTAAGGTTCTCATCAATCAAAGTGTCGCAGTCATTATCAACTGCGTCGCATCTTTCATCCGTTGTATGTAATGAAATAACTTCGAGTGCTTCCTTTAAAGTTTCAATATCAAATGCATTATGGTAGCAGTTATCGGATGCAAAGGGGTCATCTTGAAATGGGTTGCAACCTGCCTTATATGTTCCACTTTCCCATGCTATCTGATTTAAAACGAAAGCATCAACGCCCTCTCCACCAAATCCTATCACATGCAGAAAAACACCTAATTCTACAAGTTCACGAGCAGATGAGATAGGGTCGAATCTTGTTGCAGGGTCATAGGGGTAACACCACTCCTCACCATCTGTGATGAGTATTGCGTGAATTTTTGCGGAGCCCGGTAGTGGAGGTGATTGTGAGAAGAAGGTTACCGCTTCTTCAAGAGTACTTGCTATTGGAGTCCAGTTTCCTCTATCCGGTATTGGTATTTCGAGGAATTCTGATATTGCCGCGGAAGAATCAACTCCAGGTTCGACAACCACTCTTCCTGGATGACAGCGGTCTGGGTAAGGGAAAACCATAAGTCCAAAATCTATTCTTTCCGAAAATGTTGCAAGAATTTCTTCAATTGCTATTTTTGCTGCTTCCCATCTTGTTTCTCCTTCTGGTACATGATTTCTTGCCATTGATACTGACCTATCAAGTATCAAAAGAACATCAGGTTTTTCACAAGAAGCATTGGAGAATCTGGTATAGAAGATAATTGGAATTAAAATTAAAATTGATATTAATGATGTGCGGCAATTTAAAAAATTTATTTTCATTTTTTCTCCTTTTTTTCTAAAAGTTGGTTTTGGTTATTGTTTGATGTTAAGAAAAAATCGTGCCGGTTATGGATGGATTTATTTTTTCGAAATTGCTATTGTGCTGGTGTCAAAAAGAGAGTAATTGCCATGGCATTAGCCATATTGGAATTTCATATAGATTATCCTATGTTATAGCAGGCGTAATAAAGTTGTATTCCTTTGAAAACTGGTGAAACAGGCGGGTTACCTGTTGAAGGCTGGAGTGTTACAGTTATTTCTATGTATTTTCCGAGATGAACACCAGCAGTAGAATAAACTTCTTCAAGGTCTTTACTTCCACTATCGGGGTCAGGTCCTATTGTAGCAATTACCACTTCAGGTGCGGAAAGAATTCCTCCCATTGTATCTGCACTTCTTCCAACTATGGTTATTTTGCTATCGTTTGGGGTTTCTGTTTCCCATCTAATATTCAACCATTTATCTGAGTCATTCTGGTCACACCTTTCGAAAACTGATATCCATAGTCCGTTTGGCATCATTAGCCACCGCTGAAAACCAAGAAAATCGCTGTAAGTGTATGGGGTTTGTCCAATTGGAAATGATTCCATTCGAGATGTTGATGGGTTGAATCTTGCGACACTGTTCGAGCCCTGAGCAACTGCCCATACAAGCCCATTGCGGTCAACTCCAACTCCTACCGCAGGTGGAGAACCTACAAGGTCCCATGTACTTAGTCCAGAACCATCTTCAGCGGAGAAACGATGTAGTTTAAATGTATCGTAATTGGTTGCCCATATATTATTTGCTTCATCAACTGCAACTCCTCTTCCGCTTCCTCCGAGGTCAACATAGAACCAGCTTCCGGTATCCGCGTCATATCTGCATGCACCTCTACCTGGAAGAATACCGACCCATACTCGATTATTGAGGTCAACTGTAATACCGTATGGGTTACTACCCGAGCAGGTTCCTTCAGGGATGGAAACAGGGGCCTCTACTGTTTTTGTCATATAGTGGAATCTTTGAATTGCATAGGAACTTCTTCCTGAAATCCATATCCAGCCATTCCTATCTATTGCAGCACCGTACGGATGAACATTAACCTGAACCTCATCAAGAATTGTTCCATCTGCAGGGTCAAGTTTATAAAATTTTTGTTCGTTAAAACACCCAACCCATGGATAAGCAACATTGGTGTCAAGTTCACCAAAATCTATCACCATCGCTCTCGGAATAGCATCGTTTCCTCCGACTCTCGATGTCCATAACACGCATTCATCCTCTCCAAGAGGAAGAGGGGTGGAGTTTCGCGATGTATCAATAGTTCCATTTCCGTTCCTGTCTACGCAATACCTTTCTATACCTGCTATTTTTGTAACTGAACCCTGTGTTCCAAAAGCCCTGTTTGCAACATAGGCATTCATATAGTCATCTATTGCTGTTCGAGATGGAGCATCTGTTCCTGTGCCGGTAAGACCGACTCTAAATCTTCCAACCTCTGCACCAGTGTTTATGTCGAGTTTACTAACAGTTCCCTCTGCAGTATTGGCAAGCCATGCATACCCAGCCTGTTCGCTGGAACTGCCGAGTACTACGCCAGGTCCATCTGGATTAGGGGAAAGTCCTGTTGAACCGGGATCGTCTGGAGATGGTATAACTTCTCCTTCTGTATGGCATGGCGGACGACAATCCGTGCATGCAACATCTTCTCCATCAGTTTTACCATTGCAGTCATCGTCAATGCCATTATCGCATGTTTCAGATGGGTCAGGGAGAATCTGATTTTCACACGCACCTAATTGTCGGTTCACGCAACTTCTGTATCCCTGCCTGCACTTTCCTACACCTCTTGTTGATGGGTTGCCATCGTAGCAGGGGAAAGTATCGCCAGGGTTGCATGCACATCCTGCCTGATGGTTAGTTTCGCAATCCGAACAATCAGACCAGTGCTCCGGGTCTCTATCATTACAATCCCACCCTTTTGAACACCAGTTTCCGTATCCATCCCCATCAAAGTCTATGCAGGTGTGAATCTCAACCTCACCTGTGTCTTGAAAACCGTCCTTTGGAGTACTTGTTCCCTGGTTGGCACATCCAGTAACATAAAAGCAAATGAAACAAATTAAGAAAAATGAGAATTTGGAAAAAATATTTATTGTTTTCATTTTTATCCTCCAATTTTAATTTTAGATTATAATCAAATCATGTCAACATGGTTTTTCTTTTTTGCTATGAAAATGACATAGTTATTCTGTGGCTTCGACTCCGATCAGCCACCCTCGCTCGATTTAGAACGGTCATTGAGCGGAATCGAAATGACCGCAACATTAGCAGTCACTACCCCCGCTCGCGCAGGGGTAAACCTTGCTTCTTAGGAAGCAGGAATCCATAAATTTAAGTTATCCTGGATAGATTAGTTTTAGTATAATTTTTATAGAATGGTGATTTTTGGAGAATTAGCCACCTCAATAGAGGAGAAATCAATTTAGTTACATGAATTTTCATTTTTCCCTCTTTTCTAACATCTTCGAGATATTCTTCGAAACCATGTCGCTGGTAATCAAGAAATTTTTGACTTTCACCTGTATCAATCCAGTCTCCACCATGGATTGGATAGGGACTGAAAGCCTCCTTCGGAAGTTTTCCAATTCCCATTGCTTCAAGAGTTCCGTTAATGAGAGTTCCATAAGTTGTTTGTCCTTTTTTACCTGCTCCAATCATGAGTATTTTCCCCCAAACCTCTTTTGAATCAAGGCAACGAGCAACTGCAAGTCCAGCATCTTTACTGTGAATGAATTCTACTCTCATATCAAAGGGAAATTCAAAAACAATCGGGTCAATTTTACCTTTCATTGAAGGGGACATAACTATGGCAAAACGAAGGATTGTAAAATTAATTCCAGAATTAACTATTTCTTTTTCTACTTTTACTTTATGGCTGGTATAGTTGTTGTATGGTTTTACCGGGAAAGTAATGTCAACTGGAGGAGTCAGGTCTTGAGTTACACCAAGTACACAAAAAGTTGAGGCAAAAATGATTTTAGGTGGAGTTTTCATTTGTTTGATTGCTTCAATGAGATTCATAGAACCTTCAACATTTACGGCATAAGCAAACTGTGGTTTTGTTTCGCTCAGTGGGGGAAGCACAAAAGCAAGATGAACGACCACTTCACACCCATCAAGAGCTTTTTTTACTTCATCTTTGTTTCTTATATCTCCACACCATAATTCTATTTTTTCAGGAGAATATGATTTTTCGATTTTCTTTATATCTCCAGTCATTCGGATATCGAATGCTCTTACGGTATGACCATTTTCAATTAAACTTTGCAGGCAGGCTTTACCAAGGAGCCCGGATGCTCCAGTTACCAATACCTTCATTGTCGTATTTTTTTATGGAATCTTATTGTTTTTTTAACCAACAATTGATCAAACTTCAATATTTTAAATCAAGTGAGAATGCGTAGTTTTGGAATACTGAAATTATTTTACCGTGGTTTTAGTTTAGTATCTTTTAAATCTTCTCTTGTCATTTCGGGGTCTTTGAGGAAGGGCTTCATCGATTCTCATTGCTCGACCTAACAGGTCGGTTCCATTTAGAGCATTTCTGGCAGTTTCTGCTTCTGAAGGATTCGAAAATTCGACGAAGCCGAATCCTTTCCCTTCGATTACATTTACTCCTTTCACCTCTCCGTAACTTGAGAAAACCTCTTTTAGTTGTTCATTTGTTACGGAATAATTCAGGTTGCCTACATAGAGTTTGCTTCCGTTCATGATAATACTCCTTTTTTCCTCTCTGAATCCTCAAATGCTTTTACTGTGGAGGGGAATGAGGAATTTCAATTCGCTCCTCTATCAGGCTCACATTTTGAAAGTCCGAGAGAAAAATCAATTATGGTTTTACTTATATTGCAATTGTTAAATTTGTCAACCTTATTGTGTAAATTTTTTCATTGCTACCTGGATAATTAAAGTAGTTTTGCCAGAACAGAACTTCCTGCTAAAACATTTTCTCCTTCATAAACGGTGATTTCGTATTCACCTTCAATGCGCAAAAAAAGGTCGCATTGCGACCCCATCCGAATCATGCCGAAAACTTCTCCTTTGCTTACCCTGTCCCCTTCTTTAACTTTTGAAACGATTCTTCGAATCCATTTGTCTGCAATCTGCACTATTGCTGCTTTTACACGCTCCCCAGTGATGACAGTCGTATTTCTTTCATTTTCTATTATGTAATAACATTCTTCTTCAAAGGGTTTTAACCCGAGCAGGAAGTTCAAGTAACCTCGAAGCATTGTGCGGTTTTTGGAAGAATTTCTGTAAATGGTTTTTGATACTATGCCATCAACTGGTATTCTATTATAATGAACGCTAATCGGTGTCATATAAATTCCTATTACCAGATGATAATTCCCGTCCGGATCGTCCATGAGTTCTTCTATGTGTATTTTTCGACCATTTTTTATGCTTATTGGAATCTGATTTTTCTGTATTCTTCGAATGTAAATTATCTTGCCATCTGCTGGAGAAACAATTACACTACCTTGTGGTATTTTTCTTTCTGGATTTCGAAAGAAAAACCATACCCGCCATATCGCAAACAATATCAGAATAATGCTAAAGATAAAAAATCCTGCAAGGAGATGGTCTATTAAAATTTTTAACATTTTATTGTTAGCATTTTATTTTAATAATATCTTTTAAAAAGTTTCAAAAATTTCCTTTTTAAACTATCTCCTGCAAATATTCCTGCAATTTGAAATGGTATCCAGCAAAGCAGTAGAGTCCATAAAGTAAGAATTATGAGAGTAAAGTATTTTAAATCCAGAAGTACATTAAAAATAATATTAAATTTTGATACATTATCATTATCATTTTTTTGAAATTTTCCTTCATTTAATTTTACCATTCACTTTCCTTTAAACTACCAGGGTGAAAGAATGCAAATGCAAATGTCACAATAGCAAAAATGAATAAAACAGCTATATGGAGGATGACATCTTCGATATTGTGGCCACGGACGAGAACATCGAGATATGCCTCAAGTGCCCATCCATGCGGGACAAAAAAACAAGCCTTCTGAAGATAACCGGGCATTACAAACCTTGGAACCATTATTCCACCCACTGCCGCCATTACTACTGCCATCGTAGCAGAAAGAATGGCACTCATTACAATTGTTTTTGAAAGAGATGCAATTAAGAAACCAAATCCAATCGAAACCAGCGAAAAAGCAATTGTGATGAGCGAAACTGGTAAAAGGTTATGGATTTTTAGAGAATCCGCTCCTAACATGGGTAAGATGTAAGCTCCTATACTGAACATCACCCCTGCCTGAAGCATATTCAGTGCAAAGAATGGGATTATTTTTGAAGAAAAATATCGTATTCTACCTGCCGGTGTAACGAGAAATCTTCTATAGGCGCCAGTCTGGCGCTCTGCAAGAATGTTCATTGCAAGAATCTGTGCTATCCAGAAGAGAGCAAATAGTGTCCATCCCGGGACTGTTTGCTGAACTGAGCTTGGCATGGTTTCGGGGGCTCCCTGAAAAATGGAACCATGTTTTAAGGAAAGCCCCTTTATGTTTGAGTCAATTAAAGTCGGTTTTAAATTTTGTTCAATTTTCTCAGGTGTTTCGCTGGCAATTTTCAGAATACTTTCGTCGATGCTTGCTTTATTCGTGGGATTTTTTGAGCGAGCAGGTTTACCGTAAATAAGGCTTTTTGATTGAGTATAATCGGGATAATTTGGTTCCGCTTGCCCTGCAATTGGTATGTTTTTTTTACTCATTAATTGTAACTTTGACAGCAATTTTCCAATTTTTTCGCATTGACTGGAAAGTTGATTGTTGGTGTTAAGCAAATCTTCATTTGCTTCTTTCAACTTAATCATAGCTTGACCGAGTTTTTCAATTTTTTCCCGAAGGTCTTCGCTCTGATTTTCGATTTTTTCAACTTTTTTTAAGAACTCTTCTATTTTATCTTTTAAGTTACCAATTTCTATTGCATAAATAGAACTCTTTAGATGTGCTTTAAAATTGTCTTCCACCATCCTTGATAGACCGGGGTCAAGGAAAACTTCTATGGTTTCATTACCTTCGAAAGATGCTGCCTTTGAGCTTCCCTGTGGAATTCTGATTGCTATTTTATATTTTTTCCTTTTAAGAAGTGTTTTTGCTTCTTCGAAGGTTACCTTTTTTCCATCTTTAACTTTGATGATTCTAAAATTCTGAGTTTCTTCGAGTCCTTTACTTATTTTTTCCCCAACTTTCCCGTCGTCTTCATCTACAAAGAGAATGTCCAGTTTTTCATTGCTACCTGTTGAAAATACTCCTTGCAATGAAATTGAAAGAATCATAATGAATGCTGCAGGTAAAAAGAAAAGAAGAACAAGACTTCCCGGGTCTCTCACTAATATTTTAATTTCTTTCGCTATAATTGCATTAAGAATTTTCATTGCGTTGTTCTTTTTTAGTCATCTCATTTTTCAAAGTTCATATTCGTCTCTTAAATTTCGACCTGTGATGTCGAGAAAAAGGCTTTCAAGCGATGGTTCAATTATAGATTTTAGAATAATTTCATTTCCTGTTATTCGGGCTTCCTCCACAATTTTTTGCGATATATAAAGATTCGATTCGGCTCCAGAAAAAAGATATACGGTGAGTTTTTCCTTTTCCACATCTACTCCTGTTATATTTTTCATTTTTCTTATGGTTTGCAGAAATTCCTGAGTAAAATTACCATTTTTTACTTCGAAAATAAGTTTCGAAATACCATATTTTGATACCAGGTTCGATGGTTCACCTTCAATGAGAATTCTTCCGTGGTCCATTACAGCTACTGTGTCACAAAGTTTTTCTGCTTCTTCCATATAATGCGTAGTATAAATGATAGTTGTACCCTTTTTTTTCATTTCGATGATAGTTTCGAAAATGCAGTTTCTGGATTGGGGGTCAACACCAACAGTTGGTTCGTCCAGTATCAGAAATTCAGGATTGTTAACAATTCCTGCGGCAAAATTGAGTCTCCTTTTCATCCCTGATGAGAATGTCAGCACTTTATCATTTGCTCTTTCACTTAAACCTAAAAGCAGCAAAGTTTCATCCACTCTTTTTTTTCGTTCGCTATCATCGAGTCCGTATAACCCGGCAAAATATTCGAGGTTTTCCTTTGCCGTTAATTTCTGATATAAAGCGAGTTCCTGAGGTACATATCCAGCAATTTTGCGTATTTTACCCATATCTATTTGCTCACCATCTCTGAAAAATTGTATTATTCCACTGTCAGGTTTTATCAGAGAAAGCAAAATCATTATAGTCGTGGTTTTGCCTGCGCCGTTTGGTCCCAATAAACCCCAAATAGACCCCTTTTCTACTGAAAGGTTAATCCCATTTAGGGCAGGTATTTTACTACCTGTGTAAGTTTTTATGAGGTTTTTTACAACTATGGCAGGTGATTTTTTAGGGATGGGTAGATTGCTTATTACAATAGATTTCAAAGGTGATTTATAGTATGTCGCTGTTATACATTCATCATGAATATCCAGTTTTACTTCTCTTACACCTATTGATTCGAATAAATTCATAATTTCTTTTTCTTTTCTTAAAGGTATTTTTTCCGGAACTGCTTCGATTATTTCCCTTATGTTTTTTCCGGAAAGTTTTGCCAGTTCAATTGCCCTGTTAAACATTTTTCTGTCTGTTCTCAAGCGTCTGGGTAGTGTCCAGCCGGCATGGACAAAAGCAAATGCAGATTTTGTCCATGGCTTGCCTGTCCATCCTTCTATAAGTTGAATGCAGCGATCAGGAGAAAGGTCGATTGTTAGTTCGAATATTCTGCGGAAAAAAAATTTTCCGTTTTCGTCTATAATGCCAATTCTTTTGTAGATTTTTTCAACTGACGGGAGTAACTTGTAAAATGCTACAATAATAGATGCAAAAGTGCCTGCAACCCTAAGTGCTTCGTTAAAAATTTTTTGGATTTCTTCATTATTATTTGAATAATCTATTACGCCTGTGGAAATTAATACAGTTTTAAAATACCCATCTCTAAAGGGCAGGAAAGAGGCATTTGCTGCTATTCCTTTGATATTTCGCTTTTGAAGTCCTGCTTTTAGCATTTCTTTTTCGAGGTCTACACACCACACCACAATTCCCATTTTTTTTAGATGACTTGCAACAAGTCCCTGACCTGAACCCACCAGCAGAACAGGACTTCGGATGATGTTCATAAGTTTATCTATTGTTTTTGTATTGAATTGTTGACTTTCATAAAATTCCCAGAAAGGTGCCCAGACTTCAAACATAATATTTTTATAGTGCTTTTTATTTTGGGTTTGTGTGAAATTGTCTGGTTCCTGCGACAAATTTTTAGTACTTATAGAGTTATTCATTTTTATGGAAAAGAATATTAAAGACCTTAAAAGATGTAGTCAACAGTAAAATTATCCTTGCCACTCTTCAAAACCCTGTTCCTGTGGAAGCAGGAACCTATTGCCCCTGCTTTTTCAGGGGTAAAGTCCACCGGAAACCTATTCCTGCACCAGGAATCCATTGTCGAAACGGGCTATCGTCATTTCCACCTCCGTTTTCACTATGGTAGACCGCCATTCCTTTGAAAGCAGGAATCTATCAAATTTAAATTTATTTTTTTAGTGGTTGGGTAAATAATTCACACGAGAATTTATTAATTTTGAGTATTTTTTGCAGGGGGAGTGAAAACCCGCTGTGCTAACTCCTGATTAAGAGCAAAAAGTGCTCCTGGGTTATTATCCGCAATTTTGAGCTTCTGAATTACATCAATTACAGAAGCTTCTTCTTCGACCTGCTCTGTTACAAACCATTGCAGAAAAATTTCAGCAGCATGGTCTTTTTCTTCTCTTGCAATTTCAACAAGATTGTTTATCCTGCTGGTAACTTTTTCTTCGTGTGAGAGAGCATCCTGAAAAGCATTTAAAGGACTTTCCCACTGGAATGGAGGTTTCTGGACACTATCAAGTTGAACTACACCTCCTCTTTCAATGATAAAGTTGAAAAACTTTTCTACATGAATTAATTCTTCCATTGCCTGGACTTTCATCCAGTTTGCAAAGCCAGTAAGTCCTTTTGAATGAAAGTATGCAGACATGGACAGGTAAAGATAGGATGAATACAATTCCCATGTTAGTTGTTCATTTAAAGCCTTCTGAACTTTTTCTTTCATTTTTCACCTCTCTATTTGAAAAACCTTTTTGGAAATTTATAATAACCTCATATTTTAGTGTCAAGGCGCTATAGAGTCGTTAGTAAACGCTGATGGGCAAATTTTGCTCACCCCCAAGGATTAACACTTTAATTTATAGATTCCTGCTTCCGCAGGAATGACTTGTTATCCTCACAGAAGTAGAAATCTAAATAACCTTCCTCTGTCATTCCCGTCCCTGTTTTCACAGGGATAAACTCCGGCGGGAATCCATGATTGTTTCTTTGTCATTTTCATAGTAATAATATATTGTTCAGCAGCAATACGATTTTCCAATTAGTAAATAAAATTATTGTTTTTTTCTCGTCTGAATGTAAAAATTAAATAAGATATAAAGCATTTAAGAAAATTTTATAAAAATATAATTTAAAAATTAAAGGAGAAATTTAAATGGAAAAAAGCCAATGTTTCTGCTGTAAAATTTTTATTGTTATTTTAATTCCTTTTTTGTTTGCTGGAGCATGTAACGATGGGAAAGGTGGATCGGTCCCTGGTGATGTTATAGATATTGAAAATGCGGATATTAACAATGACAGAATGGAGGGAGGAGGGGATGTCTGTGTACCACAATGTGATGGGAAAGAGTGCGGACCTGATGGATGTGGTGGTGAATGCGGGACCTGTTCTGAAGGAGTGTGTTCACTGGAAGGAAAATGTATACACTGTTCTTCTGTAACATCTTACGAGTTATCTCGTGATATTACAAATACCTGTGGTACTCCTCCCACTGGGACGACATTAACTATTTTTTCTCAGTCAGCTACTACGCGCGTAGGAGGAAAACGATTTTTGCTCTATGGGTGGCCAAACAGTGTAGCCACTTTCGATATTACGCAACCTCTACGACAGCAGTGGCAAGCTGAACCATGTGGTCCTGTAGAAGATTGCCCGAATCCTCAGCCTCTGCCGATTCCCACTCCAACGCCAAGTCCTCCAGGATTTTTGTATGTTGCAGATAAAGAGTTTAGAACATGCATTTTTGAGAAAGATAATCATGCATTTCTTACTGAACACTTGAAAAAGATAGTCACTGTAGAAAATTATCCAATAGCAGCGGCTGACCTATATGATTGGGGATGGGATTTTTTCAGATTTACTCCTGAAGCAAGATTTCTTTATAAAGGGCAACGAATTATATGTTCCTCTAGCCATGGTGGAATAGTAAGATATGGTGGACCGCAGCCTGAAGCTATGTTTCGTCATGATAATAAGATATACTTGGTATTTGGAAAAAGTATACTGCTTATAGATTCTGGAGATGGTGCTATAACACCTGAAACGGTGAGTTCATACTCTGATTTCCCGGTTATATCCGAGATGCCGATTTCATTTACAAATATTTCGGATGTTTTCATCATTGAGAGAGCAGATGGTCGATTTGCTATTGTCGAAGGAGGTGGAATTGCAGTAGTAGATTTAACAGATGTAGAATCACCCGTTTTTATTGCTGATTTAACTAATTCCATTTCATTACCAATTGCTGTAAGTAGTGATGGCAATGTATTGTATCATCCGGATAAAACAGAGCAAAAACTTCGGGTTTTTGATATTGCAAGTATCAATAACCCTTATTTGATTAATACAATTCCATGGGGTGAGGTAACATCTGATGTAAGGAATGTGACAATGAGTTTTGCAGGCGCTCTACTTGTTATGGAGGTTGATAATGAACTCCACTTGTTCAGTGTTTCCAATCCTGTTATGCCGGTTTTACTTTCCGGACAGACGGGAATAACAACAATAGAAGAGGTATGCTATGCAGGTGATACTTCTGTCACAAGTATGAGTCGACCTTTGGCGTTTGTTGAGGGTGGAATTCATTATTTTGTTCGAAACAGAATGGTTGATGGAACCATCATCAAAGTTGATGATTGTGCTCTATATGCCAGTTCTGATTAATCCTTATCCGATTTGTGTTTATTCCCAGTCAAGGAGTCTTCTTTCACCCTGCAGATTTTTAATATCTGTAATATCCTGGGAAACTTCAAGAATGCCTCTGTAATTATTGTTGCTATCCCTCAAGGCAAAATATCTGATGTGAATAAGTCTTTCCTGATTTATTTTAATCCAGAACTCAGCTACATTTTTTCTGCCTGCTTTAAATTCGTCTATAATTTTCTGAACAACATGGAGGCTCTTTGGAGGATGGCAGTTCTGTACCTTTCTGCTGATTATATTTGGAAAACGAGGGAAAATTCTTTCTTTATCAGAATAGTATCTTACTTCGTCATTTTCATCAACAAAAGTCACATCAACAGGTAAATTTTTAAGTATGAGATTAATCTGTTCTTCAGTTAGTTTTCCTACATCAAGTGAAATTAAGTCTTTTTGTTTTTGCAAAGTGTATTCTTTTGATGATGATTTTTCTACATCTATCCACTCTTCTTCTGTAAGAGTTTCCATAAGCATGGGGAAAAGAATGTTTTCTTCTTTGTTTATCATTCCCTCGGATTCAGTGATTAGTTTCTGTGAAATCTGTAAAAAAACATCAATATCACCTTTATCCAGAGATTCCTTTGATTGCTTTAACATATCTCTTATGTCATCATGAACCCCCCACATAACCTGAGGGGGTGCAGTTATTCCATGTTTTTCAAGTAATGGAAAGAGTATGTTTTCTTTTCTGGTATAATGAGAATTTAATAGTTCGGAAATATTATTCAGAGCGATTTTCAACTGCGATTTGTCTTTCAGTGAAAGTGCTTTTTTCATGTCATCAATTGCTTCCTGAATTTTTTTGTTTTCGTTCTGGAATAGCCGCAGAGGATGACCATGGGGGAATTCCGCGGGCATTTTTTTCTCCATTGCTTCCTGGAACATTAGAACATGCAGGTTACATAGTCTTTTTATTTCCTGCGGGTCAAGTCCTTCTTTGACTAACTCCTGTTCTATTGCTCCAATTTCTGAAGGAGTTACATCCTTTGCCAATTTGGTAAAATCTGCTTTCAATTCTTCCGGAGATTTGCCTTCGTGAAGTTGTCTTAAAATGTTTTTTAATGACTCTTTTTGCGATTTTAAATCCCTGTCTGATGTCTGAGATTCGCTTATGGCTTTTGAAATATCGTCTATAAGTTTTTCCACAGGTACATTACCCATAGAAGCAACCATGTTGAGTGTTGCTATTCTTCCCATTGTGTTTCTAATTATGGGATTGCGGATTTTTGCATATTCCGGATTATAATTTGCAAGAAACTCAATTAGAAAAGGATACTTTTTAAGTAATTCCATTAATTTTGTATCTGGTTTTATTTCCATTTTTTTCCTCTTTAATCAAAAGCTAACAAATGTCTTAATTGATTATAAAACTATAATTTTAAAAAATATAAAATGAATAATCCAAAAAGGCAATAATCCATCGTTTTTTATTTTTTGAACATGCCAAAAGTAAAATAAAACATATAATTAATTCGGTACGAAAATGGAAATAATAAAACTAAATTACTATGGTTTTATTTTATCATTGTATTTTTGATTAAATCGGTCATAATAATAAATTATGAATAAAGGATTTTTTTTATTGGTTGGCATCTTATTTTTTTTCTCGCTGAGTGTAAAAACTGCTCGCTGTGCTGAAATAGAAAGAGTTGGAGACGGTAGAATGCCCAGAGTGAAGGTCAATTCTGATGGCACCATTCATGTGATTGCATCTTCCGGAGAGGGAATTTATCATTACTCCGGAACAACTGGAAGCTGGAATGGAGGACTGATTTCAGGAACTGATAATGTAAGTAACAATAAGTGCAATCAGCCTTTTATTGGAATTAGTTTATCAGAGGCAATTCACCTTGTATATGGACCAACTCCTGATATGCCTAAGCCTGACGAAATGAGGGAACCAACTCATGGACTTTTTTATGCGATTAATGAAGGTGGAACCTGGGGTATGCCTGAAAACATTATTGATCTTTACATCGAGTATGAAGCCATTGAATTTGATAGCACAGGGATACCTCTGATAGTAGCTCTTGTAGTGGTGGAACCTGCCATTGATCCGGCGCAAAGAACAAATTATGGAGGGGCAGTATGGTTCAGAAAGGAAGGTGAAACATGGAATGGTCCTGTTATGCTCCGGGAACCGGAAGTTAAATATCCAACACTTCAGAGGGATTTAGAGGGAAGAGTCCACCTTGTAATGAGATGGCAATATGTTCATTATAGTATGTTTTCAGGTGGGAGTTGGCACAACCTGCCTGATACCGGAGATACTTTCGATAACATCCTTCTTTTAGATACAAATTACAGTATGTCAGCTCCGTCAATTTTCGTTGACCCTTCAGGTGTTGTGCATGTAGTTGCGGCTGCCTGTCATAGGATTTCACCGGACAACTGGCAATGGGACCATGCAAGGTACAGTTTTAATGACGGAGGGGGGTGGAGTGAAGAACATTCAAATAGAAAAGATGGGGAGATGGTCATGGGTGGAGGTGTAAATCTCTGTTCGGTTGGAGTTGATTCAGCTGGATTGGTTCATGTATTTTGTGTTGATGGTGAGAGGAATTTGCTTCATTCGACAGGTGGACCGGGTTCCTGGTCTCTACCTGAGGTTGTTGATGTTGGGTTGAGTGACACAGAAGATTTACCTGCTTTTGATACGGTCAATGTTAATGATACAATTCATACTTTTTATGCAAAACCAGATGGTGTTTATCATCTGACCCTCGATAAAGTGGTGATTCAACCAGAAGAACGATTTGAAGAAACTTTTGAAATGACCGAGTCTCCAGTATATGAAGAAATAGCAGAGCAAACCTCAGATTTTTTGAACACGGAGGAATCCTGTTTTCCTGAATACGCTGAAATACTGGATGGAGATTATGCGGAGAGAGGAGTCACTGAATTTTCGGGAGGGTGTGGTTGCAGGATGATAGAATTCTGATTTCGAATATAAATGTGTCACATGCTATATTTCACTAACAATAGTAAATATTCATACCCCTTTTATTTTGCGGTGATAAAACTTGCATGTACATCACCCATGTCATTACGAGCATCATCCCATGCTACCCAGTATCCGCAACCTTCAATTCTGTTCATAATAAGATGACTTTTGGGACTCTGGGATCCAGAGAGTGTTGTTTGTTCCCAGATGGGTTCCTCATCGAGTGTGATTAACCCTCCAGAAATGGAAACATCCATGAAGTTATCAAAGGAAAATGCTCCATATATAATAACGATACCATTATCAAATTCACCTATGCCTCCAAGAATAAGTACCTCTGATGAAACGGGAATAGCAGCAAACCCATTTTCATTCCAGCCTCTACTACCATCGGGAGTGAACCGCTGTACATAAATTCCATATTCTGTTTGATTTCTATTCTGCTCTTCCCAGCCTGTTATGATTTCTCCAGTTGATTTTGCGAATGAGATGGAGGGATTTATTTGCTGGGTTAATGAAGAGGTTGATAAAGGAATTCCACCTGTAGTCATGGATACGGTTCCATCGTAATTAATATGCTGGATGAAACTTTTTGTTAAATCTTCTGCAGTTATTGCTTGCCATACAATAAAAACTCCACCACTCGAATCAGGTTCTGCAATTATATCGTAGAAAAAAGGTATTTGCTGCTCAAAAGTTACCTGTACATCAGAAGTCCATACGGTAGTCCCCGTGGGGTCAAGTTTACGGGCAAATATTGTGCGGTCATAGCTCATCGAATCAGGAGTTTCCATCCAGATAACAATGACTGAATCATCTTCACCGGGAACAATTTGTGGTTTTACTGCCCTCTTCCCATTTGACCCTTCTATTATTATGCCTTCTCCCCACATTATATCTCCTTCTGAAGATAAGCGCTGAAGAACTACTTTACCCTGTGTATCTTCATGGTTAATGCGTTCCCATGCAATAAAGGCATTGTCTCCTGCGGTAATCGCCAGCTTTGGAGTGATGTTAGTATCACCTGAATGGGAAACAGCAATTCCGTTTTCTCCCCAGAGGAAATTCCCTTCAGGTGATATTTTGTAAGCAAAGACATTAAAATTGCCGGTCCTTATATCATTAAATACACAAATAGCATTTCCTTTACTATCTGATGTTAGGGAATAATCCGTAACCCATGTTTCTGAAGGATTGTTACTGATAACAATCCCATTGACATCAAAAGCAGGGAGCCCATTTGTGTCCAATCTCTGAATACGCATATCATAGTTACCATTTCTATTATCATACCATGAGAACCATATGCTACCATTTGGACCGGAAGCAGCTTTTGGAACCAATTGTTCACCTTCTCCCCCTGCAATTTCAATATCGAGAATACTAAAAGAAGGGCATAGAGGTGGGTTGCTTCCTTCGTCGGTAAAGTCAGTAGATTCAATATCAATAGTTGCATCATCTTCGACAATTTCAGGATTTTCGAAAGTAACCTCGTTATCTATCAATTCAAAATTATCTGATTCTTCGTATGTATCTTTTAACACCCTGTCTTCACAGGAACATCCACCAGCAATGAGTAAAAACGAAATAATTAAAAAATGTTTCGAACCATTTTTCATTTTCTTATCCTTATTTTATTTATTTCATTTTATAATTTTGAAGTTACAAAATTATACTTCAAGAAATGCCATTTGCAAATGATATGTGTATTGTGTTGGTGGAATTAATGAATTTAGGTTATTTTGGATAGAAGTGACAAAGTGAAAAAACACAATTTGTTTTTATTTTATGTAGATGATATAAAATTATGCATATAAAATAAACGAGGAGAAAAACATGGAAAAAAAACTATCGTATAACATTTTATCAATTCTTTTCATTTTTGGAATTGTTATTAGTGGCATTGCTGGTTGCGAAGAGAAAGGTGGTGATAAAGATGCTCTTGATGTTGATGGTTATATGGATTCTGAGGAAGTAAAAACAGATATTTTTGAGGAAGATGTAGATTTGGATAATCAGATTGAATCTGAACCTGTATGCTCGGGTGATTACCAGTCATGCGGAGAAAAATGTTATCAGGTATGCGATTGTTCATTAGAAAAAATAGTAGTTGCAATCGAAGCTGCCCCTTCGGAAAGCACGATTTATGTTCCAGAAGGTAATTGTGTATGGAGTGGTAATTTAAAAATAACTAAAGGCATTATTTTAAATGGGGCAGGTATTGGCAAAACCCTGATTACCAGTAATTATGACGGGATTGAGCAGAACAATTGCTTTAATGAGGGGAATTATCTCATAGTTTATAGCCCTGCACAGCCCGAATTAAACGAAAAATTCAGAATTACAGGTTTTACATTTGATTTTTCGAAGAGGTGCGCAGGAATTTATCTGAAAAATCAAACCACTATTCCGGTAAGCAGAGTTCGGATTGACAATAATGAAATAAAAAATGCAGGTTATGAAGGAGGGACTGCAAGAGCCATAGAGATAAGTGGAACCGTTTATGGTGTAATAGACAATAACCAGTTTTCAGGTAATGAGAGTTGTATCGATAGTTATGGCATTAATGAGGATTCCTGGAACAATTTAACATTTACATTCGGTAGTGCTGATTGCATTTATTACGAAGACAATACATTTATAATTACAGATACGCCCCATGGCGGAGGTGCGGCAGGAAGATATTGTGCAAGATATAATACTTATATTCATGAAAATCCTGATAATGGATTATATCCATGGTTCGACATGCATGGAAACATGGGTGAGGGGGGAAACTACAGCACAATGGGAGTAGAGATTTATGGAAATAAAATAAGATTAAATTACAATAATGGTATTGGAATGTTTGACCAAAGGGGTGGAAAAGCGGTAATTTTTTATAACAAAGCAGAAACATCTTCATCCTGCAGTGCAAAGGTAAGAGAGGAGTATGATGATTCAAGAAATCCAACAACGAATACCCAGCCTCAGCATGTTTCAGATTCATATTTCTGGAATAATCGCTGCAGGGAGGAAATTGTGCCGGTTGTTGAACCTGTTGAAGAAACAGGAACGGCAACTGGCGGAGGAGAAGATTATCTTGAAGATGCAAATGCTAATTTTTCGGCAAGTTTTGCGAACCCGGCAAGATATGGACTTGTTATTTACGAAGGAACTGGAAGTTATCAGAGCAGATTGATTGTTGGAGCGACTTCAACCCGCCTTACTGTCAGTCCGAACTGGGATGTAATCCCTGATACTACTTCAAAATATCGAATTGTCGACGACTGCTGCGATGTAATAGAAGAAAATAGTGAGTTCTTTAACCAGAATGAAAATTTTGATGGAACTTCAGGAATGGGTTGTGGACCTCTTTCCTCCATGCCTGCAACATGCACCCCCGGAACTGGTTACTGGGCTACAGACCAGAGTTGCACGACCGTGTCGGATGATTATTGCGGTGCTCATCCCACGAATCCTTTAAATGGAACCCTTTATAAGTGCACCGCTCCTGACACATGGACTCCTTACTTTACTCCTTATACTTATCCTCATCCCCTGAGAAGTGAGTAATTTTTAAATCGCAGTTACTCAGAGTAGTCAGCCTATCAGGGAGCCTTCTATTCAGACGGCACTTCACATTTGCGATTCAACACCAAAATTAGTCCCCTGCGATTTGTGAAAATTTTCAAAAACGCTAAAACGCTTGATTTCACATCTGAAAAGTAGATTTATATTTGTTATTGGATTAATGGTGATATGGCACATCCACAATGTGTGCCTCGCCAGCGGCGAATGTCTGTTCGGCGGGGAAGGATGCAAGATGTTGTGCGTCGTATGGTACAGGCACGGCGACTGTCGAGCGGTTACGCCATGGCGACGAACGACAAGGCTCCACGGGGAGCGCAGAGAAAGGAGGAGACACAATCATGAAGATCAAGCTGCTGGGTCCGGGATGCGTTAAATGCCGCAAGCTCTACGAAGAGACTCAAAAGGCCGTCGCCCAGGCCGGTGTGCAGGCGGAGATAGAGAAGGTGGAGAAGATTGAGGAAATCATGTCCTTCGGCGTGATGATGACGCCGGCAATAGTCATCGACGGCGAGGTCAAATGCGCGGGGTGCGTCCCTCAATCCGCGGAGATCGTTAAGTGGATCACGAATGCCAGCAAGGAGTAGCGCTCTGATGATAGGCGAGTTTCTGAAAGGGACGGAGGCATACATCCACGCTAACCCGTGGCTGGCTGCGGCCGCCGTCTTCATCGGCGGGTTCCTCACGGCATCCAATCCCTGCGTCCTTGCTATGATTCCTCTGATGATGAGCTTCGTTGCGAGTCGCCGGGAGGAGGGGGCCGGTGTTCTCCGGTCCCTCGTCTACTCGCTGGTCTTTGTCCTGGGCCTGGCCGTCACATTCACGGCGCTCGGCGTCTTCACGGCCCTGGCCGGCAGGATGTACGGCAATGTGCCCGCCTTATGGAACTGGGTCGTCGCGGGGGTGTGCCTCGTCATGGGCTTGCACCTTCTGGGAGTCCTTAACTTTACGATACCGATGCCACTAAAAATCCAGCCAAAGATACGCGGTATCCTTGGCGCCCTGGTCCTGGGCCTCCTCTTCGGGTTCGTCTCGATGCCCTGCGCCGCGCCCATTCTGGTCGTCCTCTTGACATATATTGCGGGCTCGGGGTCGTCGGTTGCCTACGGTGGCCTCCTTCTCCTCGTCTACGCCCTCGGACACAGCGTGCTCATCATCCTCGCCGGGACCTCGATGGGGATCGCCAGGAGGCTCATCGAGTCGAAAAAGACAGTTCGGGGGCTCGAAATCGTCCGCAGGGCGGCGGGAGCCGTTATTATCCTTGTCGGCGTCTACTTTGCTTATCTGGGGGTACGATGAAAGGAGAATTAATCATGCGCTCAATCGTAATCTTCGTTTTTCTTCTTATGACCAGCTGCCGGCAGCCTGGCGGGGCGGCCAAGGGCGGCGATGTTCATCCCTCCAATGGGAGCATTACGGGAAAGGAGGTTGCGCTAATCGTCTTCATAGGCCAGAACCAGGCGTGCGCCTGCACCCGCGACAGGATTGACAAGAGCTGGAAGGCTCTCCAGGAGGCGCTCACCGGCCGTCCGAAGGTCAAAGTTCACAAGATCCAGTGGGACGTGGACGAGATGGAGGCAGAGAAATACTCGGCCCTCAAGCCCGTCATGGTCATCCCGGCGCTCTACTTTCTCGACGACAAAGGGGGGCTGGTCGGTTTTCTCCAGGGTGAGGTCACGGCGGATCAGATCGCCTCGGTCATGGCCGGAGGCAGTCCATCATCCGGTGCAGGACCAGTTACCCCCTCCCAGGTTGATTTCTGAAAATCGATTCCCCTTTTAATTTTATTCTATAAGCGTTGTAAATCAATCTATCGAGTATCGAATCAGCAATAGATACCATGAGTTAAATCAATGGCACATGCTCGTTCCATTCTCTCAGGTTAATAATGCCTGGTCAATCTCATAATTCCAGGTGCAGAGCGATATCCCTGCTCCAGATGACGCCTCGTAGCAAGCAGTTTTCGACAAACTCACCTGTTTTCTCACCTGTTTTCCTTGCTGCGTTACTTTAAGACTTCTGATGCACTTCGTATCCAGCGCCTCGTAACATATCCAGGAGTTTCGCCCTTTTTTCCTCAAACTGTCCACTGAATAAAGGAGAGCATTGAGCAATATCTGTCTCCTGCTGCACCAATTTATTGGCGAAGGCAAGGCAGGTTGGCTCACCACATTCTTTACAGTTGGTGCCCGGCAATAGCTTGAACACCTCAAGGTATTTGAGTTCACCCCCCTTCTTATAACGGGGCTGGATATTGTCTCGGTGGTCATATGTTTTGTTAATCAGGTCTTTTAGCTCATCCAATACTCTTTTAGCATCTTCCCTGTCCTGGAGCCTTGTTATAGTTATTTTTCGGGGATAAACCGCTACTCCCTTCCCCTTATGTTTGAAGGTCAGGGTCTTAGTTTTATCATCGTAGGTGGGTGCATTTTCGATTTTGGGGTAGGGGATGGGATAATAGATGTATCTAAAGATATTTTCTTTTAATGGGGCATAACTAAATAGCAATAATGCAGTTAAATTTTGTCTGGAGAATATCAGTAATTTACTTCAATGGTAAAGAAAAAACCGAATTTGGAATGTTTTTTCTCCTTTTGATTATATAAGAAGGTATAGATTTTAAAAAAAGTATGTCAGGCTGCACTCAGTAGGGATTCTACCTCGTTCCAGCATCCGTTGAGGTAGCGAGTTCGCAGAGCTACCATTCGAGATGCACCAGCATCACTCCAGCGCATTCCCGCAAGGCGCATTCGAGCATGGATTAACTGTTTATGAACCGATTCCACGCTACCGCTACCGATGCTGTAGCCATGAGCGATATAATAGGGATAGTTCATTCTGGATGCATGAGTAGTGTAATATGAAATAAGGTTCTGGAGCTTTTTGCAAGCCTCTTTAGAGAATTTTCGCCCCATCTTTTTTCTCATGAGTTTTAATTCCTCTATAACACTCTCCACCCCCTGTGATTTGAGGTTTTCCCTGATTCGATTAACCCACTTTCTTGCTTGCCTTGGGTTATCTGGCCACAGGGATTTTGCACAATCCCATGCATGCTCGATTGCATGCCAGAAATCGAGGATTTCAATTCGGTTAGGAAAAATGCTTACCCGGTTCCATATCCAGGAGGCTCCGTCTGCAACTATAACCACAAGGGTTGAAGGGCAAAACAAATTGTAGTAGTTAACAAACGCCCAGAGGTGCGAAAAAAATTTATCTGCTGATTCCATCAATGATATTACCTTTCGTGTCATTAGTGCTCTACGATTTTTGGAAACTTCTACTCTATCAGACGGGCGAAACACTACCGCAGTTTTTACCTCCCTTCCACAGCAGGGAGGTTGCGGGTCAAGGGAATCCTGCTCATCATGCACGGCTTGTCCCTTACCCCTGCAAAGATTCATTGCCCCATCTATGCTCATTTCAATCACATCTGGAGCTTTCCCCTTACAATCATCCACTTCATACAACGGATTGTTATAAACTTCTCTTGCTTTCTCTTCCCAGTTAATGATTTTCTGACCAACTCGCTTTACCAATTTCCATAAACCAGTTTCTGATACCTCAATATCGAAAAAATACTTAACCAGCGCCCGTGCCTGAGAAAAGGGAACCAGAGTAGAAAAAAGTGTCAGCACACTTTGCGCTAATGGAGTCCATGAGCGTATTTCTATCCCTAACTTCTCTATTGCAGGATATTTATTAGTTTTGCATCCTGCACACCAAAACCTACCATAGCTAACAGATACCCTGCCATTTAAACTCTTTACACCCCCCTTGCATCGCCCTTTGTATTCCATCTTCTCCCCGCATTTATCACATATTCGTGAAAAACTTTTCTCAACATCTTCAATTTCCTTCTGCAACCTCTTCTCAAACTCACTCCTTATCTCCTCTCTCTTCTCTTCTATCACCTGTTTCTCTATGTCAAAAACCCTACTGCGTTCCTTTAGCTCAATCCCCCCAATATCAGGTTTGCTCTCATTTTCTTTTATCTCCTTCTTTTCCTTTCCCTTTCCATTACTCTTCCCTCCATATTCGCCACTACTCACTGAAGGACTCAAGTGGATTAATCGCCCTACCTTCCATAAAAAATGACTAAAAACTGCCATTCCTCCCTCCTCCTTAAAATCCACCATTTATAAAACATTTCCCTCTCCAATCTCAAAAAATTGAAGTTCCAGTCAACATGTGTTATAAACCCCTATTCATGAAAGAAAAAAATACTCCCCTTACAATCAAAGACCTTTCAAAATCTATGATGGATTATCGTCTTCATAGCCTTGCTTTACTCAAAACTATGGATAAAGCAGGTGTGCCACTGGAAAAGATTGACCCCCAACTTATGAATGCATGGGCTGAACTTGATGCAGACTTGCTCGAAGGGCTTGCTATTGTCCTGAAGCTTCCTCCATCCGAACTCGTTCCACAGAATACCTCTCAGGAAATGCTTGAAATGATTAAGCAAGGAGAAAAGATTAAAAAATCTATTATTGAAAATCTTCCAGACAAGTATCGTAAAAAAGTTAATCAGCTTCTTGTTGTAGGAGAACTCGTTGTAGATGAAAGCGATGTTTATGCAGAATTACCAAAGATTCCTCCAATTAATTGTAAATAAAATCTTAACTCTTTCCTCTAAATCGATCCCAATGTCTTGCAAATTTTAATTGCGGTATCAGTTTACCTCCTTATATTAAATATTTTATAATTTTGTTTTTTAGTTTTTAATCTTGAATTCTATTTGTTGTCCCCCCAAGATAGTAAATGCACCCTTACCCAATTCGGTGATTGACAATCTAACATCTCTATAATAAAGAAAATAATAAAAGGCGATAATAGATGAATGAACCCTCATGGATGCAGATAGGAATATTTGTTATCCAAATCATCATGCTTTTAGCAGTTATTGGAAATCTCATTGTATATTTTTATTTATTAAAAGAAACCAAAAAACAGGTTAGTATTGCAGAAAAATCGGCGAAGGAATCTGCAAAAGCTCAAAATTTATTTGCAATAACTCAATATTTGCAAAATGAACAAATTAGAAACGCAAGGAGAGATCTGATAAATCGGGCAAAAGATAAAGAATTTAGTAAATGGGATAATGAAGAGGACAAAAAAATTGCTTCTATTGTTTGTGCTTCATACGATACCTTAGCTACATTAATTAAAAATGATCTCATCGATAAAGACTTGATATTATCTAACTGGGCAGCAAGCATAATTAATTGCTATGAAATCACAAAAGAGTTCATTAAAAAAATGCAGGAAGAAAATTATCCGATCCCTTATTGGGTAAATTTCCCTTGGTTAGCCAACGAAGTTAAGAAAAAATTTGAACCAAGTATAAAAAATTATGATTCTAAGAAAGAAAAGGAGAATAAGACATGATTCTTTTTCATTACACTGATTGGCAGGGATATAATGGAATCAAAAAAGATGGTTTATTCCCATCAATTGATACCGAAATAGATGCATACGCTGGGCCAGGATGGTATTTTACGGACCTCGAACCAAATGAATGCGATCTTCTAATTATGAAAGCATGTTGGGAAAAAAAAGTACCAATTAAAAAAATAAGTTATTATTTTAAGTATGATATTCACGGCAATG
>Ga0078972_1001260_pt1 | contig 96719 bp, 69 predicted proteins | sample YelNatPaOPGAMG01_FD_67568 | JGI IMG/M metagenome (GOLD analysis project Ga0078972, IMG submission 67568) | Hot spring thermophilic microbial communities from Obsidian Pool, Yellowstone National Park, USA - OP-RAMG-01 (SPADES assembly) (version 2) | ecosystem: Environmental > Aquatic > Thermal... | reverse complement strand
GCTGCGACCGCGCGACCTCTTGCGCCCGGTTGAGGGGCGCCGAGCTCGCGCTGACTAACTGCAAAACCGAAGAAATCTCTATTCGGACGCCAGCACAGACTTGACGCCGCTTCTATAGGGATCCTCTTACGCCGCAGCAAGACGGATCAGGCGGGCGAGGGCCGCTGGGTCGGCATACCCTATGGAAAGAACCCCGACACCTGTCCGGTGTACGCGCTTCACCGCTGGCTGGAAGCATCTGAGATATCCGAGGGAGCTATCTTTAGGGGACTCGACAGATATGGCCACGTGGTCTCCGACAGGCTCTCAAGAAGATCCGTGGGAAACGTCATCAAGCGGGCGGCGAAAGCAGCAGGGCTGGACCCGGAGAAATACAGCGGGCATTCACTGAGATCCGGCCACTGCACTCAGGCAAGCAGGGCCGGTGTCGCCGAGCACGTCATCGCTCAGCAGACGGGCCATAGGTCCATGAGCTCGCTCAAACGCTACATTCGACTTGGCCGCCTCTTCGAGGAAAACAGCGCGGACGCGCTCGGTCTCTAGAAAGTCATGCCGCAGCCGGGTCTACTTGGAGATCAGGACCTCCGCCTCGGCTGCGGCAATCAAGGTTGAAAGAGGCATCCTGAGGCCATTCGCTATCAAGAGCAGGTTTTTCAGTGTAACGTTTCGCTCGCCGCGTTCGACCGATCCCACGTATGTGCGATGCACGCCTATCGCATCGGCGAACGTCTCCTGGCTGTAGCCGAGCTTGCTTCGTCTCGCCTGGATCACTCTGCCTATACCGCGCTGCATTTGTTTTGCATTCATAAGGCAGAGTTTACCGGCATGAGCTATATACGTCTACAGTAATATAAGTAGCATTCGTGGAGATCGAAGCTCACGGCCAGCTTCGCTCGTTTGTCGGTGTGGCGGTGTTGATCAGATCGCCTCCGTCGATGTAACACCAGGCCGGCAGAACACCGTGGCCGGTCGATATCGGAACCAGCACCCGACGGTACATGCTCCGCGAACCGGGACGAAAGCCCTCCAGCCTGTCAATCGGCGGCAGCGACAATCGCGGATTGGGAAAGACAACCAGTTCACCTTCTATCATCTGCCAGCGCGTATCATCGAAGCCAGCCGCAACATTGGGAAACTGTGCTTGTGTCGCGACATCAGCCAGGTGATGTATTTCGGACGCTCATCCGGCGGCAGTTCCTCGGTGACAAGCTCCACTGCCTGGGCGATAAGGTCGTCAAGGCAGCGGGCAGTGTCGGTCTCCAGCAGGAACGCCAGCCGTTCGAGATCCGTGGCAAAAAGCTCCATCCATCTCTCCGGCTGCGAGCCAGGTCTACTGGCCCATCCAATGATTACTTACCGGAGGAATTAGAGAAGTGTAGAGACTACTTGGTGTGCGAAATGAGTCGGCAGGGCAAAGGGCGGGGTAGACGCAGAATTTGACATGCATTCATACAGATAATATACTTCATTTGGCGTCGTTGATCTTGACAATGCCCACATCGATCAGCTTCTTGTTCTCATAGTCGATGGAGCTTGGATCTTGCTTGACCGCCGGGATCAGCCTGAGACACGCTTAAGGTGATTGCCAGATGACAACAAAGACTGGACAAGCTGGAGCAGTAACACAACCGACCGCAACCCAGCAAAGCGGGCCGGTCCTGAAGTTCGAGCTTCTATCCATGGAGATCGAGAATGACAGTAACCGTCTGGAATTCGGGGCCGTGTCATTCACTCTGTCCGACGAATCTCCTTTCGCTGTGATTCTAGGCCCATCGGGTTCAGGCAAGACTACCCTGATGAAGAGTCTGTTTGAGCCTTTTCATAGAGAGTGGCAGCAAAGCGGAGCATTCCGCGTTAGTGAGAACCATAGAATCGATGCCCTTTCACTGGACCAGCTGACGCGCTGTATAGGCTACGCCGCCCAGCGCCCCTATTTTCTTCCCTATGCTAGCGCCAGAAAGAATCTCGTGGCTCCGATCAAATGGACGGACAAGCAGGAAATCTCTGAGGCATCAATCGAGCAGGTGATAGAACATTTTCAGCTTTCTTCGTTCATAGATCAGAAAGCTAGCTTCTTGTCGGCGGGAGAACGACAGCGCCTCAACCTGGCTCGCGCATTCCTGATGTCGCCGCGAGTGGTAATCATTGATGAGTGCCTGTCCGCCCTAGACGAAAACATGGCTACGGAGATACGCAAGACCATACAGTCCCAGTATGCAAGCAAGTGTCGGATTCTAGTGATCAGTCACAGATCAAGCGATCTCGTAGAGCTATCCAAGATCACTGTGACGTTGTCTGATAATAGGTCACAAACCGCAAACAAACGTTTGCAGAAGATAACGGCGGTGGTCTCTTGAAACACGGGACATTGCGCTCGCTCAATTACCTGGTGCTATTCGTTCTAACTGTGCTCGGTGTAAGTATTGGCAGCCTGCTGGATCTTTTTGCTGGTCAACGCTTTCCTGATTATCTTTATCCGCGAACGAGTGCAGTATTTGCTTCTTTGACAGGCAACTGGTCGGAATGGCTGAATGCATTCTTGTTTACGTCCGGCTTGTCGCTGGTTGCTGGGGTTATTGCGACGGTTCTCGGGCTGATCTTAGGGATGGCTTCGAGTTATCTACGCCTCTGGTCGCTCGAATGGTACATGCGCCTGATATGGTCGATGCCATTAGTGGCTATATCCGTGTATCTTGCCCTAGTCATTGGTCTGGGATGGGCTTTTGGGCTGACTCTGGCTGTGTTTCTTGGTTTCTACCCAGTGGCAAAACACGCTTTCGATGTGTCTTCACGTCCTCATGAAGGAATACTGGCGCTCCGCGCAGGTTTTTCTTTCACGAAATACCAGGAGTACCGATATCTGCGACTCCCGCTCGTATTGTCAGGTCTGGGAACGGCCCTTGGATCTGCGCTTCCCCTGTGTGTGATCGGCGAGACAATGGCTGAATACACGATTGGCAACATCAGTCCTTTCTCCCCTGGCCTTGGTGGAATGCTGCTTCTTGGCAAGTCCCAGGTGAATTACCCAAAGATGTGGTGCGCCATGATCCTGATGATGGCAGTTGTCTTCTTCTCCGGGTTCTTAATAGAGTTTCTCTGGCGACAGATCGTTCCATACAAAGACGAGGAGGTTTTACACTAGATGAGCTACCGAGGTAGAGTCGGCACGGTCATGTTTTTTCTGGCAGCATTCACTCTGTTGATGCTTATAGTTGGTTGTGGCAACAGCAGCAAGGCCATTTCGCCGGGCAACCACAAGGTCGTGCTCCAGCTCAATTGGGTGCCGGATCCAACGTTTACTGGAGAATACCTTGCCAAAAGGAGCTACTGGCGAGACCGAGGGCTTGATGTCGAGATACTCTCTGGCTCGTCGCAGATCGACCCCATAGCTGCGGTTGTGTCGAAGAAGGCGGATTTCGCCGTGGTTGGCGCTGATAAGGCAGTGATCGCTCACACTAACGGAGCAGACATAAGGGTTGTGGCCGTCGATTTTCAGCGCAATCCTGTAGGGTGGATCGTTCGAACTAAGCACAACATCCACTGCTTCAGGGACATGGTTGGACGCCGAGATCTAACCCTGGGTGATAAGGTAGGCACGGAAACGACGGCAATTCTGAAAGTGTGCCTGAAGCGATCTGGTATTGCTAATAAGCTCACCTCTACGGGTGTAGGATTTGATCTGCCTTTTTTCATGGACCGACCTGACCTAGTCTATCCGGTATATCTCAACGAGGAGCCAATCCGAGTTGCCAAGCAGCATATTCAAGTGACCGAGATTGATCCTGCTGACCAGAAGAACGGAAGGGTAAGGATGTATGGCAACGTGATTGTCGCCCGGACCACTTTCGTGAATGAGAACCCGAAGGTCGCCGAAGCCATGGTGTCAGGCCTAAGGGCCGGATGGGAACGGGCTCGCGACGACGAGCAAGGCGCACTTGCTATGATCAAGGATGAGATGAAAGACTACGACAGAGAGTCTCTTGAAGACGTTATGAAGCGGAGTACCGATTTCGCCACCGACTATTACGGGACCAAGGTTGAGCCCTGCCATATGGAAGTAGAAGCGTGGAAGAACACTATTAGGACGTTGGTGGAGGGTGGCGTGATCAAGAAAGAGTTCGAGCCACAGGAATTGGTCTGGTTCGGGGAGAATTGATTTTGAAGTATTGGCAAGACGATCCTCAAAGCTATGTGAACCTGGCGGGCGAATCCAGAAAGACGTATCTCCATCCCTATCTGCGCAGAGTCATCCATGAGGCCCGTTGCGAGACGATTCTCGACTATGGATGTGGTGACGGGGCATTGTTCTTGGAAGGGGACGTGGTCGCTAAGGAAACTTGGCTGTATGATAACAGCAAACGTATGATGGATTTCGCGAAGATCAATTTCGCCGATAGGCCAGGATACAAATTCCTAGACGACATCGAGAGCGCACCATCGGATTACTATGACGCCGTGATCCTTTCTCTAGTGTTAATGACCATCCCGTCTCTGGATGAGCAATCGTTCGTCTTGCGCCAGATGGCCAGAGCTAAGAAGGATACAGGGATTGCTCTCGTGGCAGTGACACATCCCTGCTTTCGCCAGTATCGTTTCTCCACATTCTCAACTGAGTTCGCGCTTGGCAACGAGTTTCCTTATCTACAAAATGGCATTCCATTCCAGGTGATGCTTGAGGATAGAGATAGCAGCGCTTCGGTTCAGTTTACGGATTATCATTGGAACCTGTCTGCAACAATCAACACAATCGTGGATGCGGGGCTAGCGATAGAGCAGATTGTGGAACTGCCAGATAGGCCGGTCCTAGACAGTTGGCATAATGCCAATTTCCCGGGCTACATGGTTATCCGCTGCAGCTAGCAAGTCACATTCGATTGATCCGACAATGCTCTGAACACTCCTTGTGTTGGAGATTCTAGAGCACAACCTTGTCAATGTCTTGTCAACCGCAGAAGAACGAATCCGGCGAATTTCTCTACGCTGGGCTGTTCGATGTCTACAATCTCCCCCCGCATCCCGCGATAGGGCGACATCGTCGCCTGGTGGTACTCCAGGAAATCCTTCGGTGGGAGATTCAACGAGACTAGCCAGTCAAGTGAGTGTCTGAATGGCTCACTCATTCAACGTCTGTGGCGTGAGAATTCGCCCATCGTTAGGGATGACTGGCAGAGAAGAACACCGGCAGTTGGGGTGTGCGGGTTGGCTGGGAAAGTGGTCGGTGTCGAGCTGCTTGCCCTCGAGAGCGCCGCAGACCGGGCAGGTCCGCTCATCCGCCATCGTCATCCATTCGAGCTTCGTGACACCGACTTGTCGATGGAACTTGATGCGACCTTGGTTGTGTGCACGTAGGACTTCTGTGCGGGCAATCATTTCTATCCGGTATTGCGCTTTAGTGAACACCTTCGACCCGGCATGTCTGAAAGATTCCTTGTCCTCGATTACCCTACCGAGGTCATGCACAATATCGTCCGTGCCCTTGCCTGTGATGATACCCGACAGAATGGTCCTCTTGATGCCGTCCGCAAGCTCGCGCTGGACATCACCCGCAAGCACGATGTCGTAGTTGATCATGAAGTCGAGTGCATTGTGATCGATGAGGGTGAAGACCTTGGTGGTAAACTTGTCAATCCCGTCCGGCTTTAGGTCGCGGTAGAACGGCAGTTGGGCGGTGCTGAACTCCTCGATCCCCTGGTAGATTCCCATCCGAAAAGCACCGCGTGCGTTATTGCGGAATATGAGTGTGTTGTCTATCCGCAGAGTGTCCATCGCATCGCGGATCTCGGTATCGAGCTTCTCCAGGCCCTTCAGCGCCGCAAGCTTGTTCTCCGGCAGGGAACCAAGGCTTCTATAACGCAGCAGAGCCTTATAGACCTGTTCCTGGGCCGTCCTAAGGAACTGCGTGAGTTGGAATGCCACCTGCTCTGCGTACATATCCCGGGCGGTTAGGCTCTTCTCGGTGGCTTTTCGTATCCACCGGAAACTTGGCTATGCCCAGCCTATACCGAATGCTGCGAGCGGTGCGCTCGGCAAGCTCCGCCTCAAGGAGGTCCAATAGCAGCCTCTCCGGTGTATGGCGCTGCTTTATACCTGCGGATAATATCTCGTCGAGCACACTGCGCATGCCGTGCAGGTGAAGCTCATTCATCGCATCCATGAGCTTGTCCCTAAGCATGCCGCTCACCTCCACATAGCAGAACATCATACCGGCCGCAGTCAGCGACAGGCTCCGAGATAAGCACCGGCAGATGTTCGGCGGGCGAGAAGAGTGGTGCGTCGGGATCGTCTTGAGATCGCGAGAGGATGTTTTGGACCACATCGCGGCTTGGGGTCTTCGCTGCAAGCGCCTCCGCACAGGCAGCGGCAACAGCCTCAAGCCCATAGGCGCCTATCAGCCCCAAGATGCCTACGAACTGCCGGTCGCCGTCGGAATGCTTGCCGAGAGCCTCACGCACCTGCGCCAGTGGCTCCGGCAGTTCCCAGTCCTTGAACGGAGCTCCGTTCCTCAAAGCTCCCGGTTTACGCTCCAGCACCGAGATGTAGTGCCAAGGATCGTAGCGGATCTCGTGCCGGCTAAACAGACGCGGGTGCTGGGCAATCACTACCCCGTCGTTCACTACTGCAACCCGGTCCGCATATGCCCTAAGCATCACGGTCCGGCCAACCGCCGAGGAATCGACGCTGTAGCGATTGCTATCGTAGCTTACCAGCGAGGTGCTCGATACGCGAACCGGAGTCTCTTTGAATCCCTCGAATGCCTTGCCGACAAGGACTAGTCGACTCTGTTCCTCGGCGAATACCTCGGCGACCGTGCGGTCCTTCATCTCGGGATGGCGATGGCCAGCAGCCAGAGTGCGGCACCTGTCGGCCAGATACTGGTTCAACTCAGCAAGGTCGGCGCACTTCACTCGCGGCACGAAGACCCTTCCACGCATAAAGCTCACCTGGTTTTCTACCTGGCCTTTCTCCCAGCCCGCAGCCGGTGTGCAGGCGACTGGTTCCACCAGATAATGAGAGGCGAGTTGGCAGAAGCGAGAGTTGAACACACGATCCTTGCCCAAAAGGACCTTAGTCACAACGGTTTTGAGGTTATCGTAGATACCACGGCGGCAACTGCCGCCGAAGAACTCGAAAGCTCGTATGTGGGCATCGAGCACCATCTCCAGGGACTCGCGATGATACGCCGCGCAGAAAGGCATCCGGCTGTAGCACAGACGAAAGTGCGCCACCTTGACCTTGACGAGGACACCACCCAACTCGACCAGCTCGTGGCTCCAGTCGAATTGGTATGCCTCGCCGGGGTCGAAAGATTGGGGGATGTAAGCCACAACCGCAGCCGAGGATGTGCGGTCCCGCCACTTCTTTGCGTAGCGGCGGACGCTATCATAGCCGCCCTCATAGCCCTCTCGCTGCAACTGCTCGAAAAGCGCCATCGCCGTCCGCTGCTCCCGACGGGGTTTCGCGGCATCGCAGGAAAGGTGGCAAAGCAGCGAATCCTCAAATGGGCCGAGCTTGGGCAGCGGCTGCGTTGTGCGGGAATAGGTGAACTCAGTCGCCTCCCCCCGCAGAACCTTCTTTACCGTATTGCGGGACAACCGTAAATCCCGAGCAATCTGCCGAATCGATTTCCCATCCCGCTGGTAAGCACATCGGATCTTTCGTATCGTCTCCACGATCAGCATCTCCTTTCGGAATACTCCTCTCCGTAGGTCATACTACAGAGATTGGAGCATTAGCTGAGGTGGGTCAGTTTTCGACGCCGATTATGCCCTCAGATGGGTCATTATTGCATGCCGATTCACAACTACAGCCTGTCTGAATACGGCGTCAAACGCGCCTTTGTCTGGAATCGCAACTCGGGCATGCAGAGTCTAGATGCATTGTCAGACGTGGGCGACAGTGGAGCACGCTTAGTCAACAACAATGGCCAGATCATTGGCGACGGGGTCGATGCTAACTTCCAGGTGCGCGGTTGTACGTGGCAGCAGGGCGTGCCGCAAGACTTGATGGTAGACGACTATAGTATCAGCGACATCAACGACAATGGCCTTATGGTTGGTCGGCGTGTCAGCGCATATGCTTGGCAGTTCGGTTTGCCTGCAGTGAGTCTGGGGGCTCTCGAAGCAGATAGCAGCAAGGCGGCAGGCGTTAACAATCAGGGGCAGGTCGTAGGCACGTCGGGTCTGGATGGAACTGGTTGGCACGCCGTTCTATGGCAGGCCGGTCTTGCACATCAGGACTTGGGCGCGCTTGCCGGTTATTCCAATAGCGAAGCCTATGAGATTGGCGACAACGGCCAAGTCGTGGGGGCTGCCTATGGCCAGAACACCAGTCGTGCGTTCATCTGGCAGGAATCGACCCTTATGCAGCCACTGCTGCTACCGACAGGATATGCCGAGAGCCTTGCCTTTGATATCAACAACAGCGGTCAAGCGGTTGGCTGGATATCGCGGACAACCGAGAATGCTGGAAAGGCAGTCCTCTGGATGGATGGCGGTTACGTCGATCTGAATGAGATCGCAGGCGCAGAGAGCAGCCGAGCGGTGAGCATCAACAACAAGGGACAGGTGGCTGGGTGGGCGAGAATCGACGGGATGACCCATGCTGTGATCTGGGAGCCCGTTCCTGAACCGTCTTCGTTGCTTGTGCTGCTGGGAGGCGTTGGCGCTGTGGGCTTGTTCCGGCGAAGATCGCGGAGTCGGCCGGGCGCATAGAGACCGTTCGGCACAGCAGCGCTGACCGGCCAGTGCGGAGTGACCGAAGGGACCGGCCTCAACAACATCGGCCTGTTGCTCAGAACCTGCGGCAAGTTCGCCTACGCGGAGAGCCGCATGTTCGCTGTTGACGATGGCAGTGGCGTCGACCTGAAGTGCATAATGCCCGACGGAGTGCCCCTGAATCAGAGATGGAACCATGTCAGCGTCACGGGTATCTCCGTGTGCGAAACCGTAGATAGCGAGCTGCTTCGGCTATTCCTGGTTCGGACGCAGCATTATATCAGGAGCTATTGAGTCTGACGTGGCGTGAACGTGATGCCGGGAGTCACTTTTTCGAGGTGGATTGATGGTATATGATCGTCCTCAGCAGCAGTCGATTGGCTTGGAGTAGAAATGGCAAAGAAACACACTCAGCAGAATGAGAGCAAAGGCCCGTGGTCTCTGTACCTTGCGGGGCACGCGGTAATATCTGCGTCGATCCTGATCGGGGGGTGGATAAGCCATCATCAGTGCGCTCATCCGGGCGCGACTCAGTGTTACCGACTGTTCTGGTTGGGTCTCCTGATCGGGGCGTTCATCTGTCTAGTTGGCGCTGTGCCGTTTCCCGATCCCAACCGGAAATGGGCTCAAGCATTGATAGTTCCTATGACCGCTCTATGCATCTGTGTTATTGGTCGCATTGTATTGGCAATGGCACCCGGCATCCGCATAGGGACGATCAAGTAACCCGGTAGAACTGTGGCCGTTTTTCGCATTCCTCGCTGAGGTCATTCCGCCGATCTTTCTGAACTGGCTGACCTCCAGGGAGCTGGCTCCGCATGATACCGAGCCCAGAACCCTCACGGAGAATGTCCCAGAATACCTTGACCTTCACGACAGGCTACGAAGCGATATCAGAACCTATGCGGGCGTATTGTTCCAAGTCGTCATCTCGTTCATTACGACAGCGACCATCGGCCTTGGTTGGCTACTGTCATCCTACGCGACTCAGGAATTTCAGACGGCCAAGTACCTCGTTGGCTACACAGCGTTCGAACAGAGGATCGGAGGATTCTCCGCTTTCGTCGTTCATGGCCCCACTTCCGTCGTTCCACGACTGAATCTGAGCACGGATCGGCCATCTCAACCGATGTGGCAACCGTTGAATCTTGAGAACCGGACTGGCGGTTCAAGCCCCACATTTGCCGCCATTTGTCTCTCTTCTCGCCTGTTGCCATGTGGGTAGACTTGCCGTATGGATGCCAAGCAGATGCAGCGCACTCTCGGCCGAATCATCCAGGCTCGCCGAAGCAAACTCGGGTACAGTCAGGAGTCCTTCGCTGACTCCATCGGCGTCCATCGAACCTACATCGGCTTGGTAGAGCGCGGGCAGCGTAACGTCACGCTGAAGAACTTGCTGCTGACCGCTAGTGGGCTGAAGATGCCACTTTCCACGCTGATCGCCGCTATCTCCGACTCATGATTCGCGGGCAGGCCGCCCCTCGTTGATGCCAAAGCAGCTGGAGACCACATTGTGTCGCCCGTGCTCGGTGCTGCCGGCGCTCATGTTTGACAAAGCAGGGAATACAGCCGATAATATGAATGGACTATGCAACAAGGGGGATGGAGTCCCTCCCAAAACGTCGTGACTGGCTGATGACTCCTACCAAGATTGTCGCCTTGGCAGGAGCGCCGCTTCCGAAGATGCACCCGCCCGGGCACATCTGGAGGAGACCAGTGGAAGGCGCGGAGAGAACCCAGCGGAACCTACAAGTCACGGCACCTGGTAAAGCCACCTCTGCCGCAGTATTGGCACGTCTGCTAAACGATGCAGCTTCACTTGTTGACAGCATATCCCCAGCCTTTGTGCCTCACGGCGACAGCCTGCGCAATCTGCTTGAGCGGCTTCGCGACCAGCGTTTTCACCTGGCAGTCCTCGGCCAGTTCAAGCGGGGAAAGAGTACCCTCCTGAACGCACTGCTCGGCGAGGAAGCACTGCCGGTATCCGTCATACCGCTTACGGCGATCCCGACATTCGTCCGAGCAGGCGATCGCCGACACGTTCGCGTCATCTTTGGTAATGGCAACTCCAGCATAGAACGCTCCGCAGACGACGCCCAGGAGCTGAACGAGTTCCTCGCTCAGTATGTCACGGAAGAAGCCAATCCTGAAAACCGGCTCGGCGTTTCTCAGGTCGAGGTCCTGCATCCGGCGCCCATCCTGCAAGCCGGCGTCGTCTTGATCGACACGCCCGGCATAGGCTCGACCCATCGGCACAATACCGAAGCGACCCTCAACTTCATCCCTCAATGCGATGCTGCGCTGTTCGTCGTGTCTCCGGACCCTCCGATAACGGAGGTCGAGATCGAGTTCCTAAAGGACGTCCGATCGAGGATAGGACGCGTGTTCTACGTGCTCAGCAAGGCCGACTATCTGACCGATTCGGACAGAGCCAAAATACTTGAGTTCCTGCGGAGGGTGCTCCGCGAACAGGTCGGCATTGACAGCGACGTGTCGATAATTCCTGTCTCGGCCGGTTCAGGTCTTGCGGCAAGGCAGAACGGCGACCAAGATCGGTGGGCCAAGAGCGGGATGCGCGATATTGAGACGCTTCTTACCGACTTCCTGGTCCACGACAAGGAAAGCGCACTTGCGGAGGCCATCGCTCGAAAGGCTTCGGATGTAATCGGCGACGTGCTTCTTGAGCTGCGGCTGTCGGTTCAATCGCTGAAGATGCCCTTGGACGAGCTCGAGAAGCGGCTGGATCTGCTTGGGAACAGGCTGGTAGAAGCAGACTTGCAGAGAACATCAGAGAAGGATACACTCGAAGGTGACCAGAAACGCATGGCGGCGCTCCTGGAGGAACAGGCAGAGCAGCTTCGCAGAAAGGCGAAATGGCAGTTCTCTCAAGTGGCTCAGGACGCCCTGGAAAAGAACCATCTGAATACCGACGCAGCTCAAAGCGCGCTGGCTGAGGTCATACCGGGCTTTTTCGAACACGAGTTGGGCGCGATGTCCATGGCGTTTGAAGGCCAGGTCAGGGATACTCTGAATCGACACCGTCAACGCACCGACGCGCTGATCGAGTCCATACGACGAACCGCCGCCGAGCTGTTCGACATCCCTTACCAGCCTATCGCCAGCAAGGAAGAGTTCGAAATCAAGAGGCAGCCATACTGGGTAACTCACCATTGGCCAATATCGCTGGGAGTGCTGCCGGAGGGGTTCTGGGACAGGCTTCTGCCCTACGGGATGCGCAAGTCAAGGGCCGTTCGACGAATGCGTGAGCGCATCGAGGTGCTGGTCGCCGAGAACGTGGAGAATGTGCGCTGGCCGACGCTGCAGAACCTTATCAAGAGCTTCCGTGAGTTCGGCAATGCCTTGGATGCGCGCTTGGAAGAGGCTGTATCGGCAACAATGGGGGCAATCGAGGCCGCCTACGAGAGACGAAAGAGCGAGTCGGCGGCAGTGGAATCCGAGACGGCCCGGCTGGAGCGCAGCACTTCCGAGCTTGAGCAACTGGACGAAGACCTCCGTCAACACTACGGAGCCAATGGACAAGGAGGATAAGGAATTGAGTTCAGAGATCACATCAGTGCGAGGGCTTGAGATACTCGACTCTCGCGGCAATCCCACTCTGCGGGCGTTTGTCACTCTGGAGAACGGCATCACAGCATCCGCTTCGGTGCCATCCGGCGCATCGACCGGAATCAACGAAGCCATCGAACTGAGGGATGGTGACAAGACGCGATACGGCGGCAAGGGAGTAATGAAGGCTGTCGCCAACGTCGAAAAGCACATTGCCCCCGCCATCATCGGAATGGACCCTGCACGGCAGGCGGAGATCGACCGCGTGATGATCGAGCTGGACGGGACGACCAACAAGGGCAAGCTGGGAGCCAACGCCATGCTTGGAGTGTCGATGGCTGTCGCCAGGGCAGCGGCCACTGCGGCAGGCCTGCCTTTATATGCCTATCTGGGTGGACCCGGCGCGACCCGCATTCCTGCTCCTATGATGAATATCCTCAATGGCGGCAAGCACGCCGACAACAGCGTGGACTTCCAGGAGTTCATGATCATGCCGGTCGGGGCTCCGAATTTCACTGAGGCGATGCGCTATGGAGCGGAGACATTCCACGCTTTGAAAGGCATTCTACAGAAGAAGGGTTACGCGGTAAGCGTCGGCGATGAAGGTGGGTTCGCGCCGAACCTGAAGAGCAACGACGAAGCCTGCCAGGTGATAGTTGAGGCCATAGAGGCGGCTGGCTATGAGCCCGGCAAGGATGTGGCTATCGCACTTGATCCGGCTGCAAGTTCATTCTATGAGGCCGGATCTTACAACCTATCCAAGTCCGGGCAAGGCAAGAAGACCGCCGTTGAGATGATGAGCATATATGAGAACTGGGTTGATGAGTATCCCATCGTCTCCATCGAGGACGGCTTCGCCGAGGACGACTGGGAAGGCTTCCGGGAGCACACCTCCGTGCTTGGCAGGAAGATACAGATCGTCGGCGACGACATCTATGTCACCAACCCCAAGTTCATCAAGCGAGGGATCGAAGAGGGCACGACCAACGCTGTGCTGATCAAACTGAACCAGATCGGCACGGTGACCGAGACTATAGAGGCTATTGATCTCTGCCGCAAAGCCGGTTGGGGATACGTCATCTCCCACAGGTCCGGCGAGACCGAGGATGCGTTCATTGCCGACTTCGCCGTAGCGATGGGTGGAGGACAGCTCAAGACCGGCTCGGCGTGCCGAAGCGAGCGGATCGCCAAGTATAACCGCCTGATTGAGATCGAGACGGAGCTTGGCAAAGTAGCAACGTACGGAATATAGGCGTGGCGTCGGGGCTTCGCTGAAGTTCGCGAAGCTCCGATCAGCGTAAATATCGGAAGTGCGCGGATGACTCACACATGGGCTCTTGCTACACTATGGCTTGGGCTGGCTCTCGTGGCCACCCTGCTGTCAATATGGCTGCGGATTGCGACGGCTCTTTCCGAGATCGTGGTCGGTACGGTCGCACAGCTCATTATCGGAGCGTTGATCGGCAGTGCTGTCCTGGGTACGAACGATTCGTGGATAGTGTTCCTGTCAGGGACTGGAGCGATCCTGCTGACATTTCTCGCCGGCGCGGAGCTTGACCCCGCGGTTTTCAGGCTCAAGTGGAAAGAGGCGACGGGGATCGGCCTAGCGGGGTTCATCGCGCCGTTTCTCGGATGCACAGCGATTGCATACTTCGCCCTGCACTGGGGGGCGCGGGCTAGCTGGCTGACAGGCGTCGCGCTGTCAACAACGTCGGTCGCCGTGGTCTACGCTGTGATGCTGGAGTTTGGCCTGAACAAGACCGACTTCGGAAAGGTGGTGCTTGCCGCGTGTTTCATCAACGACCTTGGCACGGTGCTTGCTCTGGGACTGATCTTCTCACCGTTTACCGTGAGAACACTCATCTTTGGCGTGGCAAGTGTTGTTGTGTTCGGAGTGCTGCCGTGGCTGACGCCCCGTTTCTTCAAGCACTACGGGGGTAGGCCGTCAGAGCTTGAGGCCAAGTACCTGCTGCTGTCCTTGTTCGGCATGGGGGCACTCGCGACCTGGGCTGGAAGCGAAGCCGTGCTGCCTGCGTACATCATAGGCATGGTCTTAGCCGGCACAGTGGGTCGAGACCACGCGCTTGTGAGACGCCTGAGGACACTTACGTTCGGACTGCTGACGCCGTTCTACTTCATCCGCGCTGGCTCGTTTGTTTCGGTCCCAGCGCTTCTGGCCGCACCCTTGATATTCATCATTCTGCTGCTGGCGAAGATGGCGACGAAGTTCGCTTCGGTGTACCCTGTGACCAGAATGTTCGGCAACGCCAGAGGGGATGGAGTCTATGTGACGCTGATGATGTCCACGGGCCTCACATTCGGAAGCATATCAGCCTTGTTTGGCCTATCACACGGCATTATCGACCGGGGGCAGTATTCTTATCTTGTCGCGACGGTTATCGCAAGCGCCGTGGTACCGACACTGATAGCAAATGCGTTCTATCTGCCGCGGCACTTGTTGCACGGCTCGCACGAGGATAGTGCCGCGGAGAAGACGAACCCATCTGCGGAGGAACGATCATGATTGGTAAGTTACTGATTGCTTACGATGGTTCGGAACAAGCGAAGAAGGCGTTCGACGTTGGCATCGAGATAGCCGGGAAGTTCGGCGCCGAAGTCTTCGTCATCTCGATCGCGCGCCCGCCCGAGCCCGCCGATGACGTCGAGACTGAGGCAATCCTCGAAAACGCCAACCAGTACTACGAGAACCATTTTGCCGATCTCAGAGAAAAGGCTGCCGCAGCAGGAATCACACCTCGCTTCGAGATCCTCGTAGGTCATCCTGCAGAGCAGATCGTCCACTACGCCAACGTGAATGGAGTGGACATGATCGTGATGGGACATCGCGGCAAGTCTTTCGTGGAGCGCTGGCTTTTGGGTTCAGTGTCCAAGAGGGTCTTGAGCTACGCCCACTGCACCGTAACCATCGTGCGATAGGTATTCCAAACAAATGGTGTGAAGACTCTCTCCACCGAAACGTAATGGTTCAATCTTGTCGGTCGGCATATCGTTATGGTCGGGCACTTCCTGGCTGGCGTTGTCTCCCGACCGGGCCAACTGCGCTGCGTCGGCCTGCGGTTTCGGCTGTTATGTGTGACCGGATGGACTATCGGGTCAGCGGTTTGGCCGCGTCTTTGGCAGCCTTGTTCTGCCACGCTAGATTCGCATGGCTCATGACAAGACTGAGGTAAGCAGATGCACGGATCAACACGACGGATTCCTCGTCTAGGTATTGCGTTGCTGGTTCCAGTCGTATGCGCGCTGGCCGCTGGAGGCACAGTTGCGAAATCGAAAGGAAATGGCGCTATCATGGACAATTCTCAATGGTATCAGATGCCGGATGATGAGGTAGAGACACGATGGTATACGTATGAAAATAGAGATGGTGTCAAAGGCCAAGGCGGGCTTGCGCGTTTTGGTCGCAAGGGTTCGCCATACGCGGGTATCAACAAGGGCGGAACTCTAACCCTTGCCGATATCAAGGGCTCCGGTACGATACGCCGGATATGGATTACGCCATGGCCTCAAGACGCCGAGGTACTGCGTGGGCTGAAGATCGAGATGTACTGGGATGGAGCAAAGACCCCGGCAGTGCAGGCGCCGCTAGGCGACTTTTTCTGTCATAGCCTGGGCCACTTCGTCGCTTTTGAGAACGCCTGCTTTGCCTCACCCGAGGGGCGGTCAATGAACTGCTTCATTCCGATGCCATTCAGGAAAAGTGCAAAGATCCAGATAGTGAATGAGTCACCGAAAGGGGTGTCCATCTACTACGACGTGGCGGTCACTACCGGCGAAAAGCATGGCCCCGAAATGCTGTATTTCCACAGCTACTGGCGCCGCGAGAATTATACGACGGTACGCCAAGATATGACCATTCTGCCACAAGTCAAAGGACGCGGGCGATTCCTGGGCTGCAATCTTGGGGTTCGTCTACACCCTTCTATGACCAACTTCTGGTGGGGTGAGGGAGAGGTGAAGGTCTATCTCGACGGTGACAAAGAGAATCCGACCCTCTGTGGCACCGGCACCGAGGACTACATCGGTGACGGTTACAGCCAGAATGTCTTCATCAACCGATTCACCGGCAATCAGTACATCAAGGCTCCCACCGGTCAACCGATCACGGCACACGGGTTCTACCGTTTCCACATTCCCGACCCGGTCTACTTCCACAAGGATATCCGTGTGACCATCCAGGACATGGGCGGTCTCCCCTACAAGCTGATGCTCGAGGCGATGGACAAGGACCCGACGCTGAAGTTCATGAAGGCCGGCGCGGGAGGCGAGTACTATACCCGCGAGGAGTTGGAGAAAGAGCCCGAGCGCGGGGAGCAGGTGGAACGCACCGACGACTACTGCGCTACTGCGTATTGGTATCAGGACAAGCCAGACAGTGGCTTTGCGCCCATCGCGCCATACGAGGAACGGATCAAGGATTTGCCATAGCGGGCTCATAGTCATATTCATTGCATTACCCCCGAGGCTGCCACCAAAAGGAGCAACCCTAGTAGGCAAGAGCCCGCTCTTTGTGCCTTGTCTCCTTGCTGGTGGAGTCAGTGCCCAAGTGGGCGACGAGCTACGTCCAATGCACGGTGACCATCGTGCGGCGGATATTCCAGCGGAACGGAGTGACTGGCTAATTGAAAATTGTCCTTGTATTGGCGGGTGGAGCTCTAGGAGCCTTGGCCCGATATGGAGTGACGACTCTTTCTACGAAAACGTACGGCTCGGTTTTCCCGGTCGGCACGTTATGTGTGAACCTGGTCGGATGCTTCCTGATAGGCGTCGTGTTTGGACTGGGCGAGCTGCGCGGGATCAGCCCTCAGTTCAGGCTGTTCTTCATGACAGGCTTTCTCGGGGCGCTCACCACGTTCTCGACTTACAGCCTGGAGACTATCAACAACGCCAATAACGGCATGACCAATCTCGCGCTAGCCAACATAGCGGTCAATAACATCGGCGGCCTCGCACTTGTGAAGGTCGGACTGCTCCTTGCCAGGATCGTCTAGGGAGAACGCTAATGCCACTTGATTACAATGTGATTGAGATATTCACGAGTGAAGAGGCCCGCTGGCAGGGTAGACCAGTCTGGGACGCCATCGTACAGCATGTACGCACAGCAGGCGTTGCCGCACGGTGTATGGTCACCAAGGGACTCGCCGGCTGCTATGAGAACGGGGAGATCGCAAGCAACAACATCGAGATTCTGTCATTCAACATGCCAATCAAGATAGAGATCATTCTGCCTGCCGCCGAGTTGGACGCCATTTTGCCAGAAGTCGAGGAGATGGTTACTGACGGCATCGTTGTTGTCGAGGACATGGAGGCTCGCATCCATCGGACGCAGAAGCGCCTGATCCCCAGGCAACTTCGAGTCAAGGATGCAATGACCCCCTCCCCTCAGACTGTGTCCGAAGGAACGCCGGTCAGTGACGTGATTCGCTTGCTTCTCAGTAACGAATTCAACGCCGTCCCTGTGGTGGACACGGTGGGACACCCCATCGGCATGATTACCCAGGGCGACCTGATCTCGCGCGCTGGCATGCCGGTTCGCCTGGGGCTGCTGGCACAGCTTGAGGACCACCAGCTTGAGGAGTTCCTGGAGTCAGTTTCCCACAAGACTGCAGGCGAGATCATGACGAAGTCAGTTGCCGTCGTCAATGAGGATAAGCGTCTCGCCGAAGCCGTGGACATAATGCTAAAGCACCAACTCAAGAGACTACCGGTCGTGAACTCGCAAGGCGAGATCGTGGGGGTTATCGCCCGTGCCGACGTATTTCACATCATCACGAGGGAGACCCCGGACTGGAAAGCGATTAGGGCAGAGAACGTACTTGTAGGCAACGTCACTCTTGTGCGGGACATTATGCGCCGTGACACCCATGCCGTTCGACCCGATACTCCCATCGAAGAGGTCATTAGGTTGATCGACGACAGTGACATCCAGCGCGTCGTCGTGGTCAATAGTGACGGTAAGCTTCTTGGCCTCATCTCCGATGCCGATCTACTCGGCCTGTTTTCCGAGCATAAAGCCGGCCTGTGGGACTATCTCATTAGAAGACTTCCATTCACCGAACTGGCCCGCAGGCACGAGCGTCTGATCGGGCAGACGCAAGCCAGGAAAGCGGCCGATGTGATGAAGACAGACCTTGTGACAGTCACCGAAGATACACGTACTGAAGACGCTATCAAGCTGATGGCTGAGCACAGCATTAAGCGGCTTCCGGTTGTCGATGACAACGGGATCTTCAAAGGTCTGGTGAGCCGCGATTCGGTGCTGAGGGCAGGAGTGAAACAACCGGGGAGCGGGCAATGAGCGCAACCGAAGTGGTGACTAGAGAAGAAGCGGGCGTAGAGCGCAACGTAGTGACTCTCGGCTGGGTAGCATTCTTCGGCGGGCTCGCGCAGGATATGATCCAGCCGGTCCTGCCTCTCTTCTACTCGGCAGTGCTCGGGCTCAACAAGGAGTTTATCGGCCTGATCGAGGGTCTGCTAACTACTGTCGTCAGCCTCGGCAAGATCGGAGCCGGCTACATATCCGATGCTCTCGGCATGCGCAAAGCCATCGTCTTCGTCGGCTACGCGCTCTCGGCCGTTGGTCGGTTCGGGCTGGGATTTGTCGGCTCAGGCGCATCCGCTCTCGGATTGAGACTCAGCGACGGCGTGGGAAAGGGCCTCAAGAACGCTCCACGCGACGCGCTTGTTGCGAGTTCTGTGGGAAGCAAGAAGCTGGGGTTCGCCTTCGGCGTGCAGCGTATGCTCGACACAATGGGCTCGTTTGTGGGGCCACTGATCACTTACGCGCTACTGCGGGCATGGGCTGACCATCCCAACAAGTACCGCTTGCTTTTCATAACCGCCGGAATCATCGCGACCATTCCGTTGGTGATCATTGGTTTCCTCGTTCGCGAGCGCAAGGCTCCGGTCAAGAAGCAGGCCGTATCGCTGGATGTGTTGAAGGGTCGGTTCGCGTGGTTTCTCGGAGTTATGCTGCTCTTCACGTTAGGCAACTCGTCGGACGCCTTCATTATTCTCAGAGCGCAGGCGGTCGGAGTCCCGGTCGCGATGATTCCAGTTGTGTATGCATTCTTTAACCTCGTTTCGGCATCGACCGCCATTCCCGCTGGCAAGCTCGCGGATCGCGTCGGGCGACGTAGGGTCATTGGATATGGCTGGGCAATCTACGCGCTCGCGTACGCAGGCTTTGCGTTTGCCAAAGCTCCATGGATGATGTGGGTGCTCTGGGGGTTCTATGGCCTGTTCTACTCCTTGACCGAGGGCTCCGAGAAAGCAATGGTGGCAGAGATGGTGCCCGACGAAAACCGTGGAGCCGCGTATGGGCTGTACAGCGCCTCCATTGGGATCATGGCTCTCCCTGCGAGTCTAGTCGCCGGCATCCTGTGGCACCGCATCTCGCCGGCGGCTCCGTTCGCTTTCGGCGCGATATTGGCGGGGCTTGCGTTCCTGGGACTCCAGATGATCCCATCAGCGACTCCAGGAGTTGACAATTGAAACGCGAACGCACGACCACAAGGCAAGCAGGTCGATGGCGCAAATATGCCCGACGTGCGCTGCTGGCGCTGGTTGTGGTGTTGTGTCTTGCCTGGGCGACGCTCAGCTACGTTGGCACACTCAACGGCAATGTCCGTGTGGTTGAGCCCGGACGGGTCTACCGAAGTGGGCAGTTGGTGGGACCAAAGCTTGTGGACGTGCTCAGATCCAGACACATCCGCTCGGTTGTCAACTTGCGCGGCCATCTGCCGGAGGATGCCAAACTGCGCAACGAATGGGCGGTGTGCAGGCGAATGGACATTGAGCATGTCGATATCAGCATGAGTGCCGGCAAACTGCCGTGGCCAACCGAACTCCGCAAGCTCATTCTCGCGCTTGACAAGCTTCCCCGTCCGATGCTGATCCACTGCGCCGGAGGTTCGGACCGGACAGGACTTGTATGCGCCCTCTATGTGAACATGTATGAGCGGGTGCCTCTGGACGATGCGCAATCGGATCAGTTGACCTGGCGATATGGCCACCTGCGGTATGGATCTGCACATCCCATGGATGATTTCTTCGCTCTCTATCGAAAGACCGGCAAGGGCATGTCCATCCGGAGGTGGGCGTTGGATCGCTACCCAAAGGTCTATGCAGAGCTTATGAGCCGACGGAACACAGCCCGGTCTTGATCTTGAGGTTTCCTTCAGGAGATGGTTCCAGCGTGAGAGCACTGAGAATGGCCAGCGGAAGGGGTAACGCGATCAAGTTCGTGATCCTGCTCGGCGTAGTCAGTCTGTTCGCGGACATGACCTACGAGGGAGCACGCAGCATCACGGGCCCGTATCTTGGCAGTTTTGGCGTGGGTGCCGCGACTGTTGCCTTTGTCGCAGGATTCGGCGAACTGCTTGCCTATACCATTCGGCTTGCTTCAGGCTTTCTTAGTGACAAGACAGGCCGTTACTGGACGATCGCCCTGCTTGGCTACGCGATCAACCTGTTCGCCGTCCCCCTTCTCGCGCTTGCAGGCCGATGGGAGATCGCGGCTGCTCTGATCATTGCTGAACGCTTCGGGAAAGGCATCCGCAACCCTCCGCGTGACGTTATGCTCTCGCACGCTACGCAGGAAATGGGGCGGGGATGGGGTTTTGGGTTGCACGAAGCCATGGATCAGGCCGGGGCCGTGCTGGGTCCGCTTATCGTTTCGCTCGTGCTATTTTTGAAGGGTGGTTACAGATCGGGCTTCGCGGTGCTGGCTATTCCAGCATTTCTGGCTGTAACTATCCTGATAGTCGCTCGAATACTCTACCCGTCACCGAGAGACATGGAACGGACAACCGAATCAGCGACTGAGGGGCATTATCCAAAGACGTTCTGGCTATATCTCAGCGCTGTTGCCCTGCTTGCCGCCGGCTTTGCTGATTTCCCTCTCATCGCCTATCACTTCAGCAAGGGTGCGGCTATCTCGAAAGATTGGATACCAGTGTTCTACGCGGTGGCAATGGGCACGGCTGCTCTGGCTGCGCTGCTCTTCGGCAGGCTCTTTGACAGACTCGGGTTGAGCGTTCTCGCCGTGTCTGCTGTTATCGCGCTGGGTTCTGCTCCGCTTGTATTCCTTGGCGGATTCTATATGGCCCTCGTTGGAGTGGCGCTCTGGGGGATTGGGGTAGGCACTCATGAGTCGATTATGCGAGCTGCGGTGGCTGGCATGGTACCTGCGAACAAGCGAGGAACCGCTTATGGCGTATTCAATACGGGCTACGGCATTGCGTGGTTTGCCGGGAGTGTTCTTCTCGGTTACCTCTACGGCATTTCGATTGCCAGCCTGGTCGCCTTCTCGGTAGCTGCCCAGTTGCTCTCGGTGCCACTGCTGATTTCTGTAGTTCGGCAGAGGCAGACCGCGTGAACGGACGCGGCAGGAGCAAGCATACAACAGACGGTGATAATGATGGAGATCGGTGAGTGGGTAATATGCCCGCACTGTCATGTCGAGCTCATAGAAAAGATCAGCCTGGGGCACTTTACGACCCACCGGTGCGATGCGTGTCACCGCCACTTCCGAGTTTATACCGGCAACGCACTCTGGTTTACGCGAAAGCGGCAGCCTGGCTTTGCGACTTACCATTTGCTGCTCTCAGGAAGCCCGATCCCCAAGTTCTTCATCCTCAGGGACGAGACGCAAGACGAGGTGATCATTGACCGGGGCGACCGTGTTGTCGTTGGCTACAGGGGCGACAGGCCGATCATCATCCAGGACTTGTCGGCAGCCACATACTGGGTTGTCCACGATATGACTCCATTGGGGTGTTTCGCGTCGCTGGCCACACTACTGATGAGCGCGGTCGCGATCGTTGCGTTTGCGATTCTGACTGCAAAGTAGGCGCGAATTGCATCAGCTAAATCGGTTTGGCAGGAGTCTCGCCCTGACGTATCGAATATGCATTATGGGGTCTGCACTCTGTGGCGCGTATGGTGTGACGCATGCGGAGAGACCAGAAGACGCCCCCAGGAGAAGTGGTAATGAGAGTCGGTGCTTTGTTGACAGTCATCCTCGCGCTGCTTGCAGCCAGCATGGCAAAGGCCAAAGACGGCGATGGGTCGGCCACCATCAGCTTCAACGGTAACTCGGGTCGTGAGATCCCGGTTACTTGCGGGGCAGTGGGAACATGGCAAGTCATCTACACGGTTCCTGACTGTGGCATGGCGGTCGGTGGCGGAATACGGGTCTTTCGTATTCCGAACAAGTACTGGCTTGGACAGTGCAAACAGACGAATGACCCCAAAGCCCTTGACTACGTCACGGCAAAGCGCAGCGACAATGGGCCAATAGAGCTGCAGGTCGGTAGTTACTACAAGGACCACAGCGAGGCCAAGGTCAGGATCAGGGACACGCCGATGAAGGCAGGTTCGACCATCACGATCACGTTTGGAGATCGGTCCGGTGGCTCGCTCGGCGCGATTGTTCCATTTTCGTGGCAATCTCCGGCGCTGTTCGACATCGACTCCGACACCGACGGTGACGGGAAGGAACTACCGATAGCCAAGCAGTTGGTCGTGCGTCCTGTGGCAGGCCCGGCTGCCAAGTTCGTGGTAGATGTGCCTCTTGTCTGCCGGACCGGTGAGAAGACAACGCTGCGCATTAGGGCTGAGGACAAGAGCAGCAACGTTGTTGAATCGTATTCGGGCAAAATCACGCTCTCATGCACGGATCCAAAAGCAAAACTCCCCAAGAGCATTAGTCTAACCCCTCGAGACAAGGGCGTCAAGGCGCTCTCGCTGGTGTTCGGCTCCGAGGGAATCCACTATGTACAAGCTATGTCCGGCAAGGCGTATGGGTCGAGCAATCCAACCAAGGTGACTATCGCGGAGCCCGAGTATCGCATCTATCGAGGCGATCTGCACTGTCATACGGAAGTGTCGGACGGCACGGGCTCACTCGACTTCAACTACCATTACGGACGCGACGTGTCGTGGCTCGATTTCATGGGCGTCACAGATCATGTCGTCTGGGACAGCAAAGGACAAGCTGAGCAATCAACAGATGGACCGTTCCACGTGTCGTTCCCCGAGTGGAACAAGCTTCAGGGCGCAACCGCCGCTAGGTACTACTCCCCCGGCAAGTTCGTGACGTTCCTCGCTTATGAATGGTCAGGCGGATCGGATGTCGGTGGGGATCATAACGTGTACTACCTGGACGACAAGACACGCGTGACTGCTGATTCCAGCCTTGACAAGGAATATGAAGACCTACGCGCCCGAGGAAACACGAACGTGTTTGTGATACCACATGTCGGCGGCAGGGTGGCGGATCCAAAATGGCACGACCCTGTAGTCGAACCCAGCGTCGAGATCACTTCGATGCACGGTCATTTCGAATGGCAGGGGCAGGCTTATCTTCAGAAGGGATACACGGTTGGATTCAACGGCAGCAGCGATGGTCACTTCGGTCTGCCGGGTAACGACACGTGGTCAAACCATGGACGGCTCGGTTTCGAAAGACGCGACACAAGCGTGCCACAGGGAATCACGTGCGCTTTTGCCCGAGAACTGACGCGAGACGCCATCCGCGAGGCCATCTATGCGCGGCACACCTACGCGACCACGAATGTCAAGATTCTGCTTGATGTCACTATGGATGGACACATGATGGGTGATGAGTACTCATCGAGTTCGGCGCCGACAATGCACATCTCTGTTGCCGGCACCGGCGATGTTGGGCGTATCGAGGTCATCCGCAACAAAGAACGAATCCTGAACAGGAGTGTCAGTGGAAAGACGGTGTCGGTCGACTTCAGGGACGAAGAGCCAGTTCAGGGGACCAGCTACTACTATGTGCGTGTCAGCCAGAATGACGGCGAGATCGCGTGGTCCAGCCCGATATTCTTCGTCTATACGGGAAAGCCAGTAGAACCCAAGAGGGCGGCCGTTGCCTGGAACTACGAGTCTGAAGAGGACGAGCTCGGCGATATTCCTGACAGAGACTACATGCCTGAGCTGCAGAAACACCTGCAATGGCTCGCGCCCGGAAGGTTCTATGATCTCAAGCAAGTGCGCCTGGTTCACAGCCCGCGAGGCGACTACGTGCTGTTCTATGGCATGGACAAGAAGAATGCTCGCATCCACATCAGATGGTATCTCGGCTTCGACTCGGAGCGAATTCATGCCGCCGTCGGGTGGCGGGATTTCGGGAGTGTGAGAGACTAGCGCGGCCGATCAGATTCAGACGATATTGAGCTGCAAGCCGACATAGGTCAGGATTACGCCGCCTGCCACCAGTGCAACAACCCAGCGAATTGGATTGCCGTGAACGGCTCTTGCCAAGAGGACCCCGAGCACCGAGAGCACGAGCAGAGAGACGGCGATAGCTGTCCATCGGGGTTTCGGCACAAGCACACCGACGACGAGTGGCAGCGATGCTCCGCAGAAGCTGCACACGCTCGCCAAGAGCGCACCCTGCGTCGCCTCGACAAGCGCCGCCCGGCCCAGTCTGGAGCTTGCAAGACGCCCGCGAGAGGCAAGATTCAGTTGACGCTCCGCTTCTGTCAGTTCGCTGCGAAGAAGAGCGTAGTGACCGACGAAGAAGACGAACACCGATGAGATCCCGCCGACCGCGGCCACCCGCAATATGAGACCAGGGCTTATCTGCGGCCCGGAACTGAGTACCCTGCCGGCAGCCAGTATCAGCGCCGTCTGAATCCCGTCGCACAGGCCCGCCGTGAGGTCAAGGCGATTCTCTCGCTTCAACAGCCAACTGACAAACCTCATCGTGCCCGCTTTACCTGTTCGATCAGCCGTTCGCCGGAGATGACCTGATCGATACTGTGCACCACGGCTCCCGTAGACTCGATTGCCTTTAGGATTTCCTCATAGCTGATTTGCTGACCCTCGACGGTGATATCCATGCCCACAGTCTCAAGGTCGATCTCCGTAACAGTCACATTGGTGCTTTCGACGCCCGAGCAAGAACAGATGGAGGCGGCGATCTCCAGCACCGACGGTCTAGCTTTGGCCTTATCGACATCCAGAACCAAGCGTCGTATGTTCATTACACACTCCCCAAGACTAGCCCGCATTATTGACGAGGATCGTGAATAATGCTCTTGAAGCCCCAGATTATGCGGAATGCGATAATCGGGGCTAGTCAACTTCTAATGCCCAAGCTCTCTTCTCTGGTAAACAACACGGAGCCCGGAGGCGCCGGTGGATTTGGCAGAATCGCCCGTCTGATCGGTTGACTGCCAGGCCCAAAAGTGGTATAAAGTGTGTAGAATAACAAGGCGATGGAGGGCCGCCTCCCCATTCGGGGGAACAGTCCAGCGGATCGGACTAATGGCTCCTGTTCGGGTTCCTTGCGCGTCCGTGCAAGGATCTGGAACAGGAGCTTTTTGCATATTACAGGCAGGAGGCAGCGCTATGACATACGGCAATCCGTTCATCGTCATCGGGCTGGGATTCAGCGTGCTTGCCGGCCTGGCAGCTTTCCTGATTACGTATGAGGAGTGGTCTCGGCACTATCCGAGCAAGAGAGAACCGCTCAGGCATGCCTTGAATGCGGCGGTCTTCGCGTTCCTCGTCTTTGTGGCGCTGACGCTGCTGGCGACGGCGTTCGTTAATCAGTTCATCCTGAGCGAATGAACGCGCACTGTGCATGGAGGGCTAGGCTGTTGAGAGAGCAGAGTGAGTCACAGGTGGAGGAAGAAGAGGATTCCCTGCGCCGGACCGTCCGTCGGTCGCTGAGGTCGTTGCGGTTGCCCGCCCTTAACGCCTTGCTCAGAGTCATTCGATATGCCGAGGAGGGTAAAACGCCGATGGCTGTGGCAGCAGAGGATATGATCGTGTCGTATAAGCTGGAAGCCATTTTCAGAGAAGCCGAGCAACTGCGCCGTAACCATGGCGCTAGACTTGTCTATGAGGAGGACAAACGCGATGAAAGTCAGAGTCGCCGGAATAGTGATAAAGGACGACAGACTGCTGCTGGTCAAACATAGGCGTCGCGGGCTGTCGTATTGGGCCTTTCCCGGTGGAGCAGTCCAGGAGTTCGAAAGATTGCCCGACGCGCTGACCAGGGAACTGCGAGAAGAGACGGGATTGGATGTAGAGCCTGGCCGTTTGGTGTATATCGTCGAGACGTTCGACTCACGCGGTCAGGGCACACACACTCTGAACCTGTTCTACCTGGCCGATGTCGTGGGTGAGGTGGCAACTGCCGTCCAGAATGGCGGAGGCGGAGAGCACCTTGACGTCCCCGAGTTCGTGCCATTGGACGGGCTTGCCGACATCGAGCTATACCCTGAGATTGCGGAAGTGATCAAGCGGTCAACAAAGACCGGCTTTCCCATAGAAGCTCAGTATCTGGGCAATTTGTGGTCGAGTGACAAGGAGTAACAGCAGATGAGCCGAGACATCTCAGCGCTGCAGAGAGCGCGGTCTACATACAAACCGAAGGTGCCGAAGGCGTTGCGTCAGCCGAATGTGAGAATCGAGTTCGGAGCGCCGACCGAAGCTGCGGCCGACCAGGAAGATATCCAAGCGCTCTTTCCTCACATCTACGGTCAGCGGACTGCGACGTTGGTCGAAGGCGAAAGCGATCTCAGAACAGATGCCCTGAGAGTGGGCGTGGTCCTTTCAGGTGGTCCTGCCGCGGGCGGGCACAACGTGATCGCCGGCCTTTTCGACGCTCTCAAGGCAGCCAATAATGATAGCCGCCTCTTCGGTTTCCTGCGCGGCCCGTGGGGAATCGTGGAGTGCGATTACATCGAGCTTACCGCAGAGAAGGTCGACGCCTACCGCAACACCGGCGGCTTCGATATGATCATGAGCGGCAGGGATAAGATTGAGAGAATCGAGGACTTGGCTCGGTGCAGGCATAATCTCGAAGAGCTGGACCTCGACGGACTCGTGATAGTCGGAGGAGACGACTCCAACACCAACGCCGCCGTGCTGGCCGATTATCTGAGAAGCCACGACTCCAAAACCTGCGTCGTGGGCGTGCCGAAGACCATCGACGGCGACATGAGAAGCGAGCGTATCGAGATCACGTTTGGCTATGATACAGCGTGCAAGGTCTATTCGGAACTCGTTGGAAACATCTGTCGCGACGTTATCTCGTCCGTGAAGTACTGGCACTTCATCAGGCTCATGGGCCGTTCCGCGAGCCATATTACCCTTGAGTGCGCAATGCAGACTCATCCTAACATTGCCATCATATCCGAGGAAGTCGAGGCGAGTGGGACAACTCTGGAGCAGATTGTGGACGAGATAGTCGACGTGATTATCAAGCGTGCCGAGGCCGGCAAGGACTATGGCGTGGTGATAGTGCCGGAAGGTCTGCCGGAGTTCATCTCCGATCTAGAGACCATGATTGATGAACTAAGCGCGGTGCTCGGCGAGGAAGAGGGTTACATCACTAGCCTGCCCGATCATTCCGAACGTGTCCAGCATCTGACCAGCCGGCTAACCGATCACAGCGCCCGTGTCTATGGTTCACTCCCGCAAGATACGCAGGAGGTCTTGCTGCGGCGCGACAGCCACGGCAATGTGCCTCTGTCCCAAGTGGAGACAGAACGGCTTCTTATCGATCTCGTCGCGGATAGGATCCGGCAGTTGAACGCTCAAGGCCAGAATATCAGGTTCAATCCGCTCTCGCACTTCCTCGGCTACGAGGGTCGATGCGCGGCCCCATCCAACTTCGACGCTGACTACGCGTATTCGCTCGGATATTCTGCCGCTCAATTGTTGAGGGCCAATCTGACCGGCTACACCGCCGGCATTCAGAACGTCACTAGGCCCGCGGACGAGTGGATTGCCTGTGCCACGCCTATCCCAATGATGTTGTGTATGGAGACTCGCAAAGGCAAGCCGAAACCGGTTATCGGAAAGGCATTGGTAGACCTTGCGGGGGCGCCTTTCAGGAGATTCGCGGAGAACCGCGAGTCCTGGGCGCTCAACGACGATTATGTCTTCCCCGGCCCAATCCAGTACTTCGGTCCATCCGAGGTATGTGACGGGCCGCCAGTCACGCTTGCGATGGAACACGCCGATCAGTATCAACTATGAGCAACACTATCGTCTCCTGGAACAACACTGCTCTTGACGTGCTGAAGGCCGCTCGCACGAGGCCTCCAGAGGCTTCGCGCGCAATGGCGATGGTCCACGTCGCAATGCACGAGGCTGTCATTGCAGCCACGCACGCAACTGCAATCCGCTCGAACCAGAAGGCGGCAGCATGTTCGGTAGCTGCGCATGCAGTGTTGAGGCATCTGTTTCCGGGGCAGTCCGAAATGCTTGATGCAAGACTGGATTCCATGGTGCCGAAGCTGCTAACCTGTTCGTTCGAGGATCTGGGGCTTACGCTCGGCGAGCAGGCCGGCAAAACGGTATTGCAGTGGCGAGAACGCGATCACTCAGAGGAATCCGTCCCATACGTGCCGGAGGATCGCCCCGGAGCGTGGAGACCGACGCCTCCTGGCTATGAGAACGCTCATGCGCCGCACTGGCCGATGGTCACGCCGTTTTCGATGAGTTCCGGCTCCCAGTTCCGAAGCGCGGGATATCCGGCGTTGGCGAGCCGGGATTACGCCTTGGCCCTCAACAAGACAAAGCGCCTTGGGGCGAAGAACAGCGAGTTCCGTACCGACGATCAGACGGAGATCGCTCAGTTCTGGTCTGATGGGGCCGGAACGGTGATCCTGTGGAACCTGGTTGCTCAGCAGGCGGCGTCATCGGAGGAGATATCGCTCCCCGACACGGCACGCGTCTTTGCTCTGCTGAACACGGCAATCGCCGATGCGGTCATCGCGGCCTGGGACGATAAATACCATTTCAACCTCTGGAGGCCGGTAACCGCGATCAGGGAAGCCGACACGGATGGCAATCCGCTTACCGAAGCCGAGCCTGGGTGGGAGCCTCTCTGTCCTACAACACCTGAAGCGGAACACACTTCCGCTCACTGCACGGTCAGCGGAGCGGCCTCAAGACTGCTTGAGCTGTTCTTTGAGCGTGACGACGTTCCGTTTGTCCTGACATCAGTGGAATCGCCGCAGATCACGCGTCTGTTTCGCAGTTTCTCTGAGGCGGCAAGTGAAGCCGTCGACAGTCGCGTCTATGCCGGACTTCACTTCGAGTTCAGCACAACCACGGGCTTGGACAAAGGAAGACGTATAGCCGAGCACGTGTGGCAGCACGGATGGCGAATCCCTCCGGAGGTCCTGGCGTGCTGACGTTCTTCTGCCCCAGGTGCTACGCGGAGAACCGCCAGGAGGACGAACAGTGCCGGTCGTGCGGAGCCAGACTGGACGAGGAGAGCGGTGACTATGTTGAGAGGCTGATACGCTTCTCCCTTCATCATCCCGTTCCATCGATTCCGCCGATGGCCGCCGAGACTCTGGGCCAGATCGGGGACAAGAGAGCCGTCGAGCCGTTGATGGAGATGCTCTCAACGTCGGAAGAGCCAGGCTTGCTGGAGGCTGCGGCTGAAGCGCTCGGCAGGCTCAAAGACGACAGAGCCGTTCCTGCGCTTCACGCTCTATTGCAGCGAGGAACGCTCCCGGCAAGAATGAATGCAGTCGTAGCACTGGGAAGAATCGGCGGCGATGAAGCAAGCAGGGTATTAGAGGAAGTGGCAGCAAGCGATCCGAGTGAAAGAGTTCGGGAGGAAGCCAAGAGCATCAGTGCATGGAGGCGGCAAGCGTATGGCCGATGAGGCGTTTTCAGATATCAGCGAGCCGCACAAGCGCGGCATATCGATAACCCTCGCGCTCCTCGATGAAACGCTCTGCGAGGTAGAGCAGTGGGCGAATGGGCGTGAGATTCGGTCCGTCTTCTACGAGGAGCACAACACGCTGTCGACTCGGCAGCGGCAGGGGATTCTTTCCGAGATCGCTCGGATGCGAAGCCTGCTTCACGAGCTGAAGGATGATCTTGCGCTCGAACCGACCGTGGAAGACGCCGGGGCCGCGATACGGGGAAAGTGCTCGGGGCTGTGGGAGCACATCGTGGAGCTGAAAGCAAAGCATTTGCGCCGCTATGGGGAAGTGCCTGCGGATCTAGGCAAGTATCTGGATCCCCGAGCCGAGCAGTTGATACAGGGCATATTGCACATATTAGATGCCCTCAAACTGGGTTCGAAGGGAGAGCGGCAGCACGATCAGGATCGGGAGGCGGATGAGCGCTGATGAGCATTTCACTCGACGACAATTCCCTGTCACATCTCTCAGAACGGGTAACAAGGTTGCAATGATGTCAGACCGGCGCTTTTCCAGCATTCTGTTCCCAGGCGTGTCGGATGCGGTCCCAGAGGAAAAGAGCGCGCCTGAGTTCTTCCGCGACCTGTACCTCGACCAGATTGTCGATGCCGTTACGGCTGGGCGAAAGGACTACGGCCTTGCACCCTTCTTCTACGCCCCTCTGCACGATCTTCGCACCATCATGTACCGCCAGGACATCATGAAAGACCTCGAAGCCGACAGCGTGATGACTGCGATTCGGGCATTCTCCTCACAGATGAAGCGTATGCGTACGCTCCTGCCCCGCGCCGATGACCACTACAGATATGGGAAGGAGCGTTCCTTGTTGAGCGCAGTGCAAACATATTGTCAGGCGATAGAAGAGTTGGCGCGAGACCTGGCCGAGTTGGACTTGGCATCAGAAGGTATGCTTGCATTTCGCGATCACCTGGCCGGATACGCCTCGTCAGCTCCCTTTCAGGAGCTTCTTGCGGATACGTCATCGCTGCTGTCGGCGCTGTCTTCGGTTCGTTACTGCTTGCTGATCAAAGATAGCAGCATTACGGTCCGCGGCTTCGAGTCGGAACAGGACTACAGCGCCACAGTCGAGCGCACGTTTGAGAAGTTCAGGCGTAACCCGGCCAAGGACTATCGAGCGAAAGACTTGCGCTCGCGAGGTATGAACCACGTTCAGGAACTGGTAGTCGAGCAGGTTGCACGACTGTACCCGGAGACGTTCGAGGCGCTGAAAGCATTCTACACAAATCATCTCTCATACCTGGATGAGACGATCGCTCGGTTTGACAGAGAGATCCAGTTCTACGTCGCTTATCTCGAGCACATCGGAGTGCTCCGGCAAGCCGGCCTGAGCTTCTGCTATCCGCGGCTCTCAGAGGATTCAAAGGAGACTGAGGCTCGTGATTCCTTTGATCTCGCGCTTGCCGCCCAGCTCCTTCAGGACGGCGCGTCGGTGGTAACAAACGACTTCTCCTTATCCGGCCCAGAACGCATCCTTGTTGTTTCGGGACCCAATCAGGGCGGCAAGACCACATTCGCCCGCATGTTCGGCCAGGTGCATTATCTTGCCAGCCTGGGCTGTCCCGTCCCCGGCGCGCAGGCAAGCCTCTTTCTCTTCGACCGCATGTTCAGCCACTTCGAGAGACAGGAGGACATCCAGACGCTGCGCGGCAAGCTGGCCGAGGAACTGGTTCACGTTCATCAGATACTCGATCAGGCAACCGCGAACAGCATAGTCATCATCAACGAAATGTTCTCATCGACGATGCTCAAGGATGCGATCTATCTCAGCAAGAACATTATAGCCGAAGTGTCCGGACTGGACGCACTCTGCGTGTGCGTCACGTTCCTTGATGAGCTGGCGTCATTCAACGAGAAGACAGTCAGCATTGTCGGCAACATAGACCCGGACAATCCGTCGGTTCGAACATTCAAGCTCACCAGACAACCCGCCAATGGATTGGCGTACGCGCTGGCAATCGCGCAGAAGTATCGCCTGACCTATGACTGGCTGAAGAAGCGGGTGACGCCGTGAGAACCCTGCTCATGTATCGCGATCAGGACTTCGACCTGCAACAAGAACTGCCGTGGAATGAGTTGGCGCTGACGGAGGACCTTGAACTCAACACGCTGTTGACTGCTATGGCGGGTGACGACAAGTTCCTTTTTGATGTAGCGCGGAAGGCGCTGCTCTCGGGCCTGCGCAATGACGCGGAGACAGTCCTCTACCGCCAGGGGATACTCAAGGACTGTATGCAGAACCCGGCGGAAGTCAGGGATCTCTACCGACTGGCGGTTGAGGTGCTCGAAAGCAAGAGGAGTCGCTGGCTTGCTATCTTCAGCCGCTATCCAGGCGGCATCCTGATGGAATCGGTCCGATTGCTGGAGATGCTGGTGGACGGGCTGCGGAAGTTGAGGGACTTGGCCACAGCAAATGCCGAGCGGTTCAAGTCGGAGGGTTTCTCAAGGCTCTTTACGATGCTTGAGCGTGAACTGAGCGACGAGTACCTGGCCACCGTCCGACATCACCTGAATGAACTGAAGTTTCCCAAAGGGATCTTGCTGAGCGCCGAGATTGGCGACGGACTCGAAGGTACCGGCTACACGCTGCGTCAACCGAACGGAAAGGGGCCGAACTGGCTCCAGCGGATGCTGGGCCAGGGACAGCCGGCGTATACGTTTAGCCTCGATCCGCGGGACGAGTCTGGAGCGAGGATTCTGGCCGAGATGCGGGACAGCGGGCTCAACCTCGTGGCGAATGCCGTCGCCCAGTCCGCTGAACACGTCGAGAGCTTCTTCACCATGCTCAGGACAGAGCTGGCCTTCTACATCGGTTGTCTGAACCTGCACGACCGGCTCACATCTAGCGGGGTGCCCGTATGCTTTCCTGATCCAGCGTCTGCTGGCGAGCGTAGACATCACTTCAGTGAGCTTTACGATGCTTGCCTTTCACTGGTTCTGGGAGAACAGAAAGTGGTTGCAAACACAGCTAATGCCGATGGGAAAGACCTGGTCATCATCACCGGCGCTAACCAGGGCGGCAAGTCGGTCTTTCTTCGCAGCGTAGGCCTGGCGCAGATCATGATGCAATGCGGAATGTTCGTCACTGCCGAGTCATTCCGTGCTGAGCTGTGCACCGGTCTGTTCACCCACTACAAGAGGGAAGAAGACACGGCAATGCAGAGCGGGAAGCTCGATGAGGAGCTGGCCCGGATGAGCGACATTGTCGATCACCTAGCGCCAGACTCCCTGCTGCTCTGCAATGAATCGTTCGCCGCCACAAACGACCGCGAGGGGTCCGAAATCGCCAGGCAGATCGTCTCCGCTCTGCTGGAGAACCGCGTAAAGGTCTTTTTCGTGACGCATCTGTACGAGTTCGCGCATGGCGTATCCGCCAAGAATGCCGAAGAAGTTCTCTTCCTGCGCGCCGAAAGAAAGCTCGACGGGATGCGAACGTTCAAGATCATTGAAGGGAGACCATTGGAGACGAGCTTTGGAGAAGACCTGTACCGAGAGATATTCGGCAAGAGAATAGAGGACTCCACATGAGCGATAACCACAAGGAAGTGAGCCCCGATCTCAGTCAGATCGAAGCTTACGCAAAAGCCAAGGAGGTGATCGCTCGTGACCTGCACTTCGTCCGCGAGGTGCTTCAGGAGCGAAAGAGCGAGAGGCGAGACGCGGCATGCCGCGATCTGATGGCGAAGCTGGCGGAGGACCATTTCACACTGGCAGTCCTCGGGCAGTTCAAACGAGGGAAGAGCTCGCTGATGAATGCCATCATCGGCCGGCCATTGCTTCCGACCGGCGTGCTTCCACTGACATCAGCTATCACGGTCCTACGGTTCGGGTCGCGCGAGCGGCTGCTGATCGAGCACGAAAGAAGCAGTGTGGTCAGCGAGGTTCCGCTATCCAGTCTCTCCGAATATGTAACGGAGAAAAGCAATCCGGGCAATCGTAAGTCCATTTCACGAGCCATCATCGAGACTCCCTCTCCATTCCTTCGCCGTGGGCTTGAGTTCGTGGACACGCCGGGAGTCGGGTCTGCAATCGAAGCGAACACAGCGATCACTCAGAGCTTCCTGCCGAAGTGTGATGCAGTCGTCTTCATCACGGGCGTAGATTCCCCTCTAAGCAGTAACGAAGCGGAGTTTCTAGCACAGATTCGCGAACACGTCCGCAAGGTCTTCTTCATAGCTAATAAGACTGATCTTCTCGGTGATGGCGAACGTGAAGAAGTGCTGCGTTTCATCTCTCGGAACATTCAGTCCATCATGGACTCAAAGTCAGTGCGGATATTCCCTCTGTCCTGTCAGGACGGCCTCAATGCGAAGGTCGAAGGAGACATGGACCGATACGCCCGAAGTGGCGTAAAGAGCTTTGAGGAGACGTTGTCCGGATTTCTTTCGACAGAGAGGATGTCGGTGTTCCTTGTCTCCATCCTGGACAGGACGATCCGGCTGATCGACGAGGAGATCTGTGAGATCGACATCGAGGCGCGGGCAGCTTCTCTTTCCAAAGGCGAAGTACGGGAGATTCGGACAGAGCTCCAGAAACGCCTTGAGCAGATCCGCTCGTCGCGCGAACACGAGATTTGCTCAATGCGAGAACGACTCCTTTCCTTAGCCGAGAGACTCGCCAGGCGGGAGATAAGCGCTATCCTGCAGAATGAACAGGAGACACTCCGTGCTGATATCCTGGAAGCTATCCGTCGTCAACGGTGGAGTCTGTCGTATCGAGTCGTCAGGGGCCTGGCAAGAGAGCAGTTGAAGCATCGGAACGCCGACCTTGATCGCTGGGCTGCGGAAGTATGGGAGAATCTCTGGCCCGTTTTCAAGGAATCGGCGCAACGGGAGTTGCAGATGCTGCTGGCGCAGTTTCGTGAGATTCCCAGGATCGCCGCCGAGGTTCTTAAGCTGGAGACAACGCCCTTTGTGGTCTCCGAGGAGTTCGGAGAGATCGAAGTGGCGTCGAACTCACGGGCGCTCAACCCAAGGAAGCAGGAACGGCAGCAGATCAGCCTGCCGGCATTCAGCCTCTTCCCCGCTCTAGTGGTTCGCAGGTCGCTGGCGCGTCATTGCGAACGTGAACTCCAGCGAACTCTGGAGACGGCCAAAGTCGCCATTTGCGATGCAATCATCGCCGTAGCCGAGGATAGGCTGGACAACACTATCTCGCGAGTCGAGAAGATGGCGAGGAGCGTGGAGGAGCGTGTCGAGTCGGCGGTGGCAGGAAGAGCAGCTTCTTCATCCGATTCGAGTGCTGGCGAGTCTCTTGCGAAACAATGTGATCGGCTAACCGAACTGCGGACGAGGTCGGTAGCCTTACGCGACCGCTTGATGGAGTCTCAGTCTTCGGGAGTCGATGTGACTGCCGTTCCGCCGATCTCCTTCGAAGTCGAGGCTCCCACTGAAACCGGCCCAGCGCCCGAACCGGCACCTGTTCGTGACACCGGGGGTGTATCGTTCGACTTAACGACTCGAGGATGCCCCGCCTGCAACCGCGTGCACAAGGCGATGTTCGATTTCTTCTCTCATCTGCAATACGAGCTTTCCGGCAGCGAAGCCAGCCAGAGCAACTTCGCAGCCGAGGGCGGCCTCTGCCGGTTGCACACATGGCAACTTGAGGAGGTAGCATCCCCGCAGGGCCTGAGCCATGGCTATCCACAGCTTGTCAGCAGCATCTCACGTAAGCTCGCTCGTCTGGCCGCCGACGACGGGAATCCAGCCAAGTCGGTGCTGTCCCTGGTTCAGAACTCAGCGCAGTGCCCTGCCTGCGAGTATCTGCGAACAACCGAGGCAAAGTGCCTGGAGCGCTTTGCGAAGTCCATCCAGACCCCGCAAGGGGCCGACACCTACGCCCGATCACAAGGGCTCTGTCTCAGGCATCTGGCGCTTCTGCTTGAGCTCGGTTTGCCGGAGGATACCAACCGTTATCTGCTGAATCACGCCAGCGCAGTCCTCAACGCAACTGCTGAAGACATGCAGAGCTACGCCCTGAAGCACGACGCTCTTCGTCGGGAGCTTCACAACCAGGATGAGGAAGACGCCTACAAGAGGGCATTGATCCGTTTGGCAGGAGCACGCTATCTCGCTGCGCCGGATGCCGGCGAGGAGTAGACGAGAATGGATGATTCCCACTATGCAAATGATGCATCCCAGCCTTGGCCGGATGCCGCTCGCTGCCCATTCTGCCAACCTCAGACGTTGGCCAAGCAGGTTGACGAGCAGGGCACAGTCTATGCGCTTGCGGATCTAAACCCTGTGAGCGAGGGCCACATGCTGGTCATCACCAAGAGGCACGTCGCCGACTTCTTCGCGACCACACCTGAGGAACAGCGCGATGCGCTGGTTCTCCTGGCACGATTGCGAGAGAGACTTCTTGCCAGTGATCCGTCAATCGTCGGGTTCAATGCAGGAGTCAATTGCGGCAGAGAAGCCGGTCAGACAGTAATGCATGTTCATATCCACCTCATTCCCCGAAGAACGGGAGACACCCCCGACGTACGCGGCGGTATAAGGGGTGTCATCCCGCAGAAGACGAGCTGGCCGTAGGCTATCCGCTACCAGCGTGTCTGTCAAATGATTGCAACTCCAACGCTATGGCCGTCTGGCTTCCTGTGCTACCCAGATCGGGCTGCTCCAAGCGTAGACCTGGCGGCTCTCGATCTTCTTCTGCTCGGCTACTCGCAGATAGTACATTGCACTCTCATGGAACTTGCTGTCTTTGAAGCTGAACTTGACGTGGCGGGTGGCTTTCGGCTCCGCACGCCAGACGGTTTCGTATTTTCCGTCCTGAAGTCGCACGACCTCCGCGAAAGCAATGTTAGCGGTGCCTGTGACTTCACAGTTGATCAGAGGCAGAGTCTTCGGAGCCAAAGTCACGTCATCTCCCATGGTCTTGCCGTTGATGGCGAAATCCACGAGCATTCTCTCCCCTACGCAGGTGTACGTGTGACGCGAACGCAGGGAATCGAACACTGCCTCGCGGGTCAACGATGGTGTCAGAACAGCCGTTATGCCCGCATTAGGTCGCCCAGGATGTGCCGTGTGATCGTCTCCGCCGCCCACTACTCCTAGATCCCGGCCCAAGAGCCATGCATCACGGGCGTAGTGCTGTCCTGGTTTTGACGAAGGACTGCCTGCTCCAAAAGTCTGCTGTTCGTAAGGCATATCGTTGCCATAGTATTCGCTCGATCCCCAGAGGGAGAATATCTCGATCAATGGCTCAAGCGGATCGCCGTACTGATTGAAGTCAACTGCCGAACCCTTTTCTCCACCACGGCTGAAACCAATGCCGGTGTGATGCGGCACCGTGAACGCCTGCTTTCCTCGCAGTGCTTGCCACAGACCTTCGAGATTCTTCGTGTCCCGCTCCTTGTAGAGCTGTTCGGATGCGGTTCGAAAGAACACGTTGTGATGGCCCCACGGCGCTCCCATGGACCACTCGTAGGCAAGGATGGTTACGAAGTGTCCGGGGTTGTTATACTTAGCGTTGAGGTCCTTGATGGTGTTCCATTCTTTGTCGGTAATGCCCTCGGCGCCGTTGTCGCCGGCGGTGTGATCCGTGCAGGTATAGAAGTCCAGGCAGTTGCCGTCACGAGCGTAGAGAAACGCGCCTTCTGTTGTGCCCTCGGCGTCTTTGCTGATCTCTGTATGGGAATGCATATCGCCCCAGGCGATTAGAGTCTTCGGAGCTTTTGTGGTCAGACGCGTGGGGTTAGTCTCGGCGTTACCTCCGGGTATGGCAGTCACTGTCTTGAATGTGACTACGCCAGGACGCATCGCCCTGACAAGCACATCAGCTTTGCCGGCGGCTATCTTCATTTCGACCGTTTGGCCATCGCTACCTTTCACTCTGACCTTGCCGTCGTAAGCTGCGATGTTGTTGCGCTCGTCGAAGAGCCGAAGCCGTATCGGGAAATGTTGGCCCACAACAGCCTGAGAGGGCGCAAAGAAACGCGCATACTTGGGAGGCATCGGTCGAACCATGATCGTGCACGTCATCATCTGGCCGACTGCTGTATCATCTCTGCGCTTCACGCGAGCCAGAACAGTGTTCAGCTCTGCGGTGTCCGGGGCTATGGTGCCCTTCTTGCCGCCATAAACGAGGCTCAGCTTGTCGTTCGGCCCGATTTCGCCCTCGTCAATGATCACCCGAAAGACCTTGCCGTAACGATCCACTTGCCCGTCCAGGCCCTGCTTCCTAAGGAGAACATGGACCTTGACGGCCGGATTGCTGCAGGTGGCGGCCACGTAGTCTGGGGATTCGGGATCAGTTACCTGTTCCGCCTTCGCCTTCGCCCAATGGTTGACGTGCCACCCCATCGGGAACTGCACGAGGAACTCGTCTCCGGCCTTGAGCGCCGGCCCAACATCCGACAGGGTGATGGTCCATGTTCCCACTTTGGACGCCACCGCGGTGGTCGGCGTTGCGGTGATCTGAACAGCAAAGCAGCTTGACGACGACAGCAACGCCAGCAGTAGAGCAAGACAGCAGATATGCCTCATAAGAAACCTCGAGTCTATTGATGTTTCGCCTGAAGATGAGCATACGCCGCGCGCCAGCGCGGTGTCAACGTGGGCCGTCAGGCATGAATAGTCTAAGTAGTTCACGCTCAGTGAGTTGTATCACGTCACCCTGAGCTTGATTCAGGATCAGCATGACAAGCTATGCAAGTTCGCTAGCGTGAATTACTTAGACTATCCGTGAGTGAACCGGAGGTAGACGTTATTTCAGACGATGCAAGTAGTCGGAACGTTACCGGCTGGGGCCGACAGCCTCCATTCGCTCCACTACCACGACACCTACGTCGTCGGTCAATCGTCCGCGACCCCAGTCCGCCGCTGCGGCGACCAACAAGTCCACCGTCTCGTAAGGTGATCGATGACCCATCTTCACGAGTGCTCTCTCGATCCCTTCGGTACCGAACATCTCCGAATCTCGGCGGGCCTCGCTGACGCCATCCGTATAGAGGATGACCATATCGCCCGGCTCGAGCTGAGCTTCGATCTCGTCGAACTCCTCCACCTCGTACAACCCGAGAGGCGGGTGGCCGAGTTCAAGGAATTCGACCTTGCCTGTCCTGCGAGAGATCGCCGGCGCGACGTGCCCCGCGCCTGAACAGAGTAAGCTTCCGGACGGCATATCCAAGACCACCAGAAACGCGGTCACGAACGACTCCGGACTTGGCTGCTGAGGATATAGCACTGAGTTCGCATGGGTTAGTACCTTGCCGGGGGAAAGAAACTCGTGAGTGAAGGCTCGTATGGTGCTGCGAGTGGCGGCGGCCAAAGAGGCCGCTTCGATCCCCTTCCCGGAAACATCGCCGATCAAGATTCCGGCCTTTTCATTGGGTGCCTTGAAGACATCGTAGAAGTCGCCGCCCACCTCCTGGCTCGCGAATGCCGGTATATATGTAGTGGCGACCACGTAGCGCTCGTCCAGGATCGGATCGCGGGGAAGAAGCGCTCGCTGAAGGATGGTGAGCTGATATTGGGCAACCGCGAGAGCTTCTGTTTCACGGGCGCTCGATTGCTCTGCCGTTTCCAGCGCCTTCCCCAGTCTGGCTTCGACCTGCTTGTGTTCTGAGATGTCACGGATTATCGCGCCATAGAACCGCCCCTGATCGGTCCGCCATGTGGAGAGAGATACCTCAAGGGGGAACTCTGTTCCGTCCTTCCTCAGCCCGCAGAACTCGACCGTATCCCCAACAATATGGCCGCGACCGGTCCTACGCATTCGTTCCAGCCCCTCTTTGTGCACTTCGCGATAGCGCTCCGGCATCAGAATCGCTTCGGGTGTGCCGATCATCTCCCCGGCGGTATAACCGAACATGGTTTCGGCTCCCTTGTTCCAGGAGATGACGTTGCCGTCGCTGTCGGCGGCGATGATCGCCTCGGCAGCCGATTCCGCGATGGACCGGTATTTCTCTTCGCTAGACCTCAGAGCTTCTTCCGCCTGCTTGCGATCAGTGATGTCTATGGTCAGAGTAGATATTGAGATCACGCTTCCCGTCTCGGGGTCGACATTCGGAATGATGGACATATCACGATAGCTCGTGCCCCACGCCAGTTGGAACTGAATGTCCCTGAGGTATCGAGGCTCTGCCGTGTTACGGACCTCTTCGTACACGGGCATGACCAGTTCTTTCCAGCGGGGAATCACCTCCCACGGGTGCTTGCCCTGAAGATCGGCGGGAGTCCTTATGTTGGGATCACGAATGAGATCGACCTGAGCCTGATTCGCGTAGATGAATCGGTAGCTCGGCACTGAGAGGACGTACAAGATGTATGGAACCATCTCAAAGAGATTGGCGGCAATGCCGGGGAATACGTCCGCGGACAGAGATTGTACGTCATTCACGTGATGCTTTTCCATTCTTCGTCGCCTCCGAATCCGGTTGCCGCTCAAGGAGCATACCCATCCGCAAGTGTCTCAAGAAACGCGACCTAGTCCCATTTGTGTTGCTCCGTCAGTTCCAGGTGTCCAAATGCTCCTGGCGCTGATGGTATCTGCCTGAACATATTCACCGGCACCTCAGCTAGGGCATGCCCGGCCGTGGGGTGAAGTCGCAATGGAAGTATGGGCTGTACGCAGCATAGGCTGCGCTGGGAGCATTTCGACTCGTGCTGCGGAATGCTATCGCTCCACGCGACACCGGGATATTCTGTCGGAGGTCCGCAAAGCCTATGGTCGGGCTGTGTCTCGACGCACACGATTGTACCGGCGGCTGGGACGCAGGTGGTGACAGGCGCGCAATTCGTTACGGCCTTCTGCGTTGCTACCGTGGCTTGTCAGAGTATGGTTACATGACTATCATGTTCCGGTAACTACTCTTGGTGCCAGCAGATGCGCGTTGTCCAGTCTCTCGCAAAACGGCATAGCTATGTCTTCGCGATTGCGTGTGTGGCAGTCGCGACGGCGGTATTCTTCCCAGGGCGGGAACACTTTGCCAAGGGGCAGTGGTCGCTGCTGTACCTACTGGTCGTCGGTCTTGTCGCGGGACTGAGCGGGTTCAGACCGGCGTTGCTTGCGGCGGTTCTGGCGTTCTTGTGCTGGAACTTCTTTTTCCTACCTCCCTACGACACCCTTGTCGTGCGCGACCCGAAGGATTGGCTCTCTCTGTTCGTGTTCTTGGCTGTAGCAATAGCCATGGGCTTGCAGACGGGTCGCATGAGGGAGCGCGAAGCAGAGGCTCTCACACGGAATCGAGAGATGGCCATGCTCAATCAGTTCAGCGCCCGCCTCGTATCAGATGCGTCCATCTCCGATGTGGCCGAACTCCTGATGAACGAGGTGACTCAGGTCACGGGAGCTCGCTGCGCGGCGTTGTTCCTGGTGGACAATGAAAACAAGCTCTACGAATTTGCCTTCGTTGCTGAAGGCGACTGTCGTTTGGACCCATTTGTTGCAAAGACTGCCGAATGGGCTTACGCGCAGTCCAAAGCAGTTGGCTTGCCGCTGATCGAGAAGCGGTCGGACCCTGCCGCTGCCGGATGGCCGATATCGGTAGACCATATGCAAGCCGGCTCGGAAACCACGCGGCACGACCTATTCATCCCGCTGCAGACGGCCGAAAGGCAGGAAGGTATCCTCTACGTAGGGCCGAGGGGCGACAGTCAGCCGTACTCTACCAGCGACGCACGTCCCTTGATAGCCGCGGCGAATCAAGCGGCGGCATTTCTTGAGCGTAAGCGCCTGCAATCAGCAGCGGTCCAGGCGGATGCGCTGCGGGAGGCTGATCGGCTGAAATCCACTCTGATGTCTTCAGTCTCTCACGAACTCAAGACGCCAATAGCTTCGATCACGGCAACCGTAAGCAACCTCGCCGCCGAGGATGTCGAATGGAACTCTGAGAAGGTCCGACCCGAACTCGCCAGCTTGCAGGAGGATGCGGACAGACTCACAGCCAGTATAAATGCTCTGCTGGATCTGTCTCGCCTGGAATCCGCGGCGTGGGAGCCGAAGAAGGAGTGGTTTGAGCTGGGCGACGTGCTGTGGAGCGCGACGTCCAAGGTGCCTCAGAAGCAGAGAGCGAGGATCGAGGTCTCTTTGCCGGACTCGCTGCCTATGGTTTGTGTAGATATCGCGCAGATGGCAAGAGCGATAGAGAACCTGCTCGCAAATGCACTCGCATACAGCCCGCAGGAGAGTCCCGTCCGTATCGGCGCTTCAGTCGATGAGAGCTTGCTCAGGATATGGGTCGAGGATCACGGGCCGGGGGTCAAACCGGAGGAACGCGAAAAGATATTCGAGAAATTCTACAGAGGCGAGTCCTCTTCCCAAGTCGCTTCGGGTACCGGCCTGGGCCTCGCGGTGGCCCGCGAGATCGTGCGGTTCCACGGCGGCAGAATCTGGGTCGAGGATGTTATCCCACACGGAGCACGTTTCGTGATCTCGCTTCCGCCTGAGGAGGTCTCGGAGCCGCGATGAGCGCACCCGAAAAGAGTCCGACGATACTGGTTGTAGATGACGAGGAGCAGATTCGTAGGGCGCTGAAATCGATACTCACCGCCCGCAAATACGAAGTCGTTCTAGCCACGAACGGGGAGGAAGCTATCGACCTCGCGATCGACAACCCTCCCGATCTGGTAATTCTCGATATGGCTATGCCGGGACTCAAGGGTACCGAGGTCTGTCGGGAGCTGCGCAACTGGTACGAAAGGCCTATTCTCATGCTGTCCGTCATCGGTAGTGATACCGAGAAGGCAGCCGCGCTCGACATCGGAGCTGATGACTATCTGACCAAGCCTTTCTCCACTACGGAGCTGGTTGCCAGAATCCGAGCGTTGCTGAGGAGATCGACCGCCCGCGTTGCTCCCCCACCGGTGATAAGAACGGGTGACCTCGAGATCGACATAGCCAAGCGCACCGTGAAGCGCTCCGGTGAGGAGATAGAACTCACGCGTATGGAGTTCGATATTCTCGCTTATCTTGCGCAGAATGCGGACCGGGTCGTCACCTCAAGGATGCTGCTTGAGAGGGTCTGGGGCCCCGAATACGCCGACGACACTCAGACGCTTCGCGTCCATATCAGCCATCTCCGCAAGAAGATCGAACCCCGACCTTCGTCTCCTCGCTACATCCTCACAGAGACCGGAGTCGGATTCCGGTTTGACGCCTCCTGATCAACCCTCTGGCCTGGATTCTATACAACGAGTTGACACGCGAACCGCCGTGTCTTGCGCCCGACTAGGACCGCGAGTGCTACACTACCTCAGGCTGTGGTTGAACAGTACCCTTGACAGGTAAAATCAGTCCTGGCTGCCGACTACGCGAGCGGCGACAATATCGTAGGCGGGGGTGGAATCGGCGTCTACTACTACTTCACACCTAACATCAGCTTGCTGACCGGCCCGGTGTGGTTCAACGACAAAGGGCTCAACGGATCTGTCAAAGCGACTGTCCAACTCGACATCAGCTTCTGAAATACGGCTCGCCCACTTTGGAAAGCCCCGGGTATATACAAAGACTTAACACAGCCTCGCAGCCGCTTTATGGTCCCTTAATGCCTCCACCGGTAGACTTGTAATGGAATGAACGAGAAGGTAACAGACATGCTTGATGTAGCTTGTATCGCGATAGTGATTGGTTTCTTCTGGATAGGCACGCTCTACGTGAGAGCGGCCGACAGGTTGTAGGAGGCGGGCATGAACCTGGGATATGTAGTGGTTGGAGTTGTATCCACTCTGCTGCTGGCCTATCTGCTCTACTGCCTGCTTCTCCCGGAGCGGCTCTGAGGCAATGAGATGGTGTGGATAGGAATCGCGCAGATAGTGGTGTACGTGGCTGTCATTCTGGCCCTTACGAAACCCTTGGGAGCCTACATGGCCCGAGTGTTTCGCCGCGAGAAGACACTGCTGGACCCTGTTCTGCGACCAATAGAGAAAGCTATCTATCGAGTATGCGGCGTGGACCCGGATCGTGAGATGAGGTGGACGACATACACGTCCACGATGCTCATTTTCAGCCTCGTCTGCGTGCTTGCTCTCTACGCAGTTCTTCGCTTGCAGAGTATTCATCCTTGGAACGCGGCACACGCTCGCGCGATGAGCCCGTTTCTGGCGTTCAACACGGCTGTCAGTTTCGTGTCCAATACTAACTGGCAGGCGTATTCCGGCGAAACGGCTGCCACCTACTTCACCCAGATGTTCGGCCTCACCTGGCAGAACTTCATGTCGGCTGGCGTGGGTCTCGCCTTGGCAGTCGCTTTCATCCGTGCACTCGCGCGCCAGTCAGTTGAGGAGATCGGCAACTTCTGGGTTGACCTCACTCGGTCATGCCTTTGGGTGCTGCTGCCGCTATCCGTAGTGTTGGGGCTGACCTTGATGTCGCAGGGTGTGATCCAGAACCTGTCGCCTTACGTGCACGCGACGACGCTTGAGGGCACAGAGCAGGTCATAGCGCAGGGGCCGGTAGCCTCGCAGGAAGCGATCAAGATGGTCGGCATCAACGGCGGCGGCTTCTTCAACGCCAACTCCGCCCATCCATACGAGAATCCCACCCCTCTGACCAACTTTCTGGAGGTGCTCGCGATCTTCATTATCCCGGCCGGACTCACCTACACGCTCGGCCGCTTTGTAGGGAACCAGAGACAGGGCTGGGCGCTGTTCGCGGCGATGCTGTTCCTGTTCGTCGCAGGCGTAAGCGGCATCTACTGGGCCGAGCAGAGCGGCAACCCGATCCTATCGCGCATCGGCTTGAGTCAGACAGCGACGACGGCACAGGCGGGCGGCAACATGGAGGGCAAGGAGGTCCGCTTCGGCATATCAGGCTCGGCGCTGTTTGCAACAGCCACTACGGATGCATCCTGCGGCGCGGTCAACTCCATGTTCGATAGCTACACTCCCATCGGCGGCGGGATCGCAATGCTCAACGTGGGGTTGGGAGAGATCATCTTCGGAGGGGTGGGATCGGGCCTGCTGGGGATGCTCGTCTACGCGATACTTGCGGTTTTCATTGCTGGGCTGATGGTCGGTCGCACTCCGGAGTACCTCGGCAAGAAGATCGAGGGCAAAGAGATCAAAATGGCAATGCTGGCGATACTGGTGCTAGCGGCAAGCATACTGGGATTCAGCGCTCTGGCATCCGTCAGTCCGTCCGGCCTTGCCGGACGCCTGAATATGGGCCCGCACGGCCTGACTGAGATGCTCTATGCCGCGCATTCCGCTACGGGCAATAACGGCAGCGCGTTTGCGGGGCTGAATGCCAGTATGCCGTTCTACGAGATCACGCTTGGCCTTGCAATGCTCATTGGCAGGTTCTTGTTCTTCGTGCCGGTTATGGCGATTGCGGGTTCGCTTGTTAGGAAAAAGCGAGTACCGGAATCGAGCGGAACGTTTCCCACTACGGGAGGGTTGTTCATCGGCCTGCTAGTCGGAGTGGTCCTGATCGTAGGAGCACTCACGTTCTTCCCGGCGTATGCCCTCGGGCCGGTTGTCGAACACTTGCTCATGAACTCGGGCAGGCTGTTCTGACGGAGGTTGTGAACCATGGCGGATGATCGCCGTACAAACATAGCATCGGAAGATAGCAGCCCGAACGTCGTGATGCCTGCGCACGAAGTTTCCAGGCACAGCAAGCATCGCCGCGCGTCGATGTGGCAGCTTGCGCCTCATGCCGCGCTCGATTCCGTCAGGAAACTGCATCCAAGGAAGATGATCCACAACCCGGTAATGTTCGTGGTCGAGGTCGGAAGTGTGATCAGCACCTATTACGCAGTCGCGGAGGGTGTCGCCGGAGGCGCCGACGCGGCGTTCCTTGGGGCGATTGCCGCCTGGTTGTGGTTCACAGTGATCTTCGCCAACTTCGCCGAGGCGATGGCGGAAGGCAGAGGCAAGGCTCAGGCCGACACTCTTCGCAAGATGAAAACAGAAACTACGGCCAATCTGCTTGAGGGTAACGAGGTCCGACAGGTGCCCGCCGCGCAGCTCAAGCGCGGCGACATAGTCCTGGTTTCCACCGGCGAGATCATCCCCGGAGACGGCGAAGTGATCGAAGGCATCGCCTCGGTGGATGAGTCGGCGATCACCGGTGAATCGGCTCCGGTCATCCGTGAGAGCGGCGGGGATCGCAGCGCGGTCACTGGCGGGACGAAGGTGCTCTCGGACCAGATCAGGGTTAGGATAATGTCGGAGCCGGGTCGGAGCTTCCTGGACCGGATGATATCGCTGGTCGAAGGAGCGTCACGACAGAAGACGCCCAACGAGATCGCACTGGATATACTGCTTGCGGGGTTGACGATCATCTTCATGCTGGTCGTGATCACCTTGGAATGCTATGCCATCTACTCAGGTGGCGCTGTAGCGATTTCGGTGCTGATTGCACTGCTGGTATGCCTGATACCGACGACCATCGGGGGCTTGCTGTCAGCGATTGGCATTGCCGGAATGGATCGCCTGGTGCAGCACAATGTGCTGGCGATGTCGGGCCGAGCGGTCGAGGCAGCCGGCGACGTGAACACGCTGTTGCTGGACAAGACCGGCACCATCACGCTTGGGAACCGCCAGGCCGCGGAGTTTGTCCCGGTGGACGGTTATTCGGAAAGGGAAGTCGCAGATGTGGCGCAGCTTGCATCGTTCAGTGACAAAACGCCTGAGGGTCGATCGATAGTCGTGCTTGCCAAGAGCTTCGGCTTCAGAGACAGGCACATAGACCCTAGTGCGGAGTTTATCGAGTTCTCCGCACTGACCAGGATGAGTGGAATCGATCTCGAGGGCCACAGCATAAGGAAGGGAGCCACCGACGCGGTCACTTGCTGGGTCAAGCAGCAGGGTGGTTCAGTTCCCGAGCAGCTGCGGCCCATAGTCGAGCGTATCTCCAACTCAGGAGGCACGCCGCTTGTTGTTGCCAGAGATAGCAGCGTGGTCGGAGTGATTCATCTCAAGGATGTCGTCAAGGGCGGCATCAAAGAACGCTTCGACCAACTCAGGGCGATGGGCATACGCACGGTCATGATCACAGGCGACAATCCGCTCACCGCCGCAGCCATCTCAAAGGAAGCCGGAGTCGACGATTTCCTGGCCCAAGCCACGCCCGAGAACAAGATGGAGCTCATTCGCAAAGAGCAGAACCTGGGCAAGCTGGTTGCAATGACCGGCGACGGCACCAACGACGCTCCGGCTCTTGCCCAGGCGGACGTGGGAGTCGCAATGAACACCGGGACGATGGCGGCGAAGGAAGCCGGGAACATGGTGGACCTCGACTCCAATCCCACTAAGCTCATCGAAATTGTCGAGATAGGGAAACAGCTACTGATGACACGTGGGGCGCTGACGACATTCAGCATCGCCAACGACGTTGCGAAGTACTTCGCCATAATACCGGCTATATTCGCCTCCACCTATCCGGCGCTCAATAAGCTCAATATCATGCATCTGTACTCGCCGCACAGCGCGATTCTTTCGGCCATCATCTTCAACGCGCTGATAATCGTCGCGCTAATCCCATTAGCTCTGAGAGGAGTGAAGTATCGCCCGCTTGGAGCGGCTGCGCTGCTGCAGCGCAATTTGTTCGTCTACGGTCTCGGTGGAATCATCGTCCCATTTGCGGGGCTGAAGGTGATCGATATGGTACTGGTAGCCCTCGGACTGGCGGGATAGGAGACAGCAATGGGAAGACACGTGTCTATTGCGATTCGCATGACGTTGGTTACAATAGTGGTGTTTGGCTTGGTCTATCCGCTGGCGATGACCGGCATAGCCCAACTGGCGTTTCCCAGACAGGCCAATGGAAGCCTTATCGTGGAACACGGTAGAGTGATAGGATCGGAACTCATCGGGCAGCAGTTCACGCAACCTGGCTACTTCCATCCGCGACCATCCGCGGCGGGGAATGGTTACGATGCGACGGCATCCGGCGGATCGAACCTCGGCCCCACCAGCAAGGCACTTGCCAACACACTGAAAGATCGTGTGGAGAGCGCGATGCGGCAGAATCACGATCTCACCAGAGGGCATGTTCCCGCTGACATGGTCACAACCTCCGGCAGCGGACTGGACCCTGACATAAGCGTGGCCAATGCCTATGCCCAAGTGCCGAGGATCGCGAAGGCGCGAGGCTTGTCCGAAGAGAGCGTCAGAAAGCTGATGGACAGAAATGCCACAGGGCGCACGTTCGGTTTCCTTGGTGAGCCGAGGGTGAACGTGCTGAGGATCAATTTAGCCCTGGATGCGGCGACTGGAAGTGCCAGATGACCGGTCAGCGAGGCAGGCTCAAGGTATTCTTAGGTGCGGTGGCAGGTGTAGGAAAGACGTACAAGATGCTTTCCGAGGCCCGCCGCCGCCTCAGCCGGGGCGAGGATATAGTCATCGGCCTGATCGAGACTCACGGCCGTCCGGCAACTGCCGAACTCACGGAAGGCTTCGAGCAGATACCCCTCAAGAAGCTGGAATATCGCGGCGCTGAGTTCCACGAGGTCGATACGGCTGCGGTAATAGCCCGCCACCCCGAATGGGTCATGATAGATGAACTCGCTCACACAAACATCCCCGGCACGGTGCATGCCAAGCGCTGGCAGAGCGTGGAGGAGATCCGCGACGCCGGCATCAACGTCATTACGACGCTGAACGTCCAGCACATCGAAAGTCTCAACGACACCGTCTTTGAGATCACCGGCGTACGTGTTCGCGAGACTGTGCCGGACTGGGTAGTCGATACAGCCGACGAGATAGAGCTTGTCGACCTCACACCTGACGCTCTCATCAACCGGTTGAGACGCGGCGACATCTATCACGAAGAGAAGATCCCCCAGGCTCTATCAAACTTCTTCCGCAAAGGCAACATAGTCGCTCTTCGGGAGCTTGCCCTGCAGAGAACCGCCGAAGAGGTAGACGAGCAGCTCCACGAGTATATGGAAGCGCACGACATGGCCCAGGGCAAGCTGGCTCGTGAGCAAGTGCTCGTGTGCGTCGGCCTCCGGCCAATGGCGCGAAAACTTGTCAGACGGGGCTATCGGATAGCGAAGCGGCTGCAGGGAGCGTTCGACGTCGTTTATGTGCGCACGCCCGGAGCCAGCCTGACGAAACGCGAGCAGGAGCATCTTCAGAGCGTCTACGAACTTGCCAGAAACTTCGGGGGCAAAGTCGTAGAGCTCGAGGGGGATTCAGTCGCCAACGAGATCATTCGCTATGCCAGCCAATCCGGCACCACGGTCATTGTGATGGGCCAGTCCGCCCGGAGTAGGCTGCAAGAGATACTGAAGGGTTCCATCATCAACCGCATAATGAGAGAGACCAAGGATATAGACATCATCGTGGTCGCGGATTCCGAGGAGGATGCTGCCTAGCTGATTGCCCGTTCACCGGAGATCCACCCAACGATGGACATCGACATGCTGGGAGTGACCAGTTGCCGAGGTGCTTTTGACGGATGTGGAACCGAACGGGTTTGCCAGGAGGACTAGGTCATCGCAAGCACAATGTCGCGCAGCTTTGGGAGGTCCGATATGGTGGCGCTGCCGCCCGGGCGTGCCCAGGCAACGTGCTGTTCGCTCGGAAATAGACCCGCGCGGAAAAACTCATCCACGATGTCTGGGAGACCATTGATGGACACGTACTCGCCCGACCTCGTGGTGTGCTCCGGCGGAACGGTGGTTATCTTTCCAGCGGACACGTAGGCGAGGTCGCACAAACGGACGAACGGTCGGGAGTCTATCAGCCTGGTCATGGGCCTGTCCGCATCTCCCCGCAAATACGCAAGGTACGCCAGCAGGTTGTCGGGGAGCCCGACGTGGGCGTCCGGCCCGCCTGTCTCGGTGCGGCCGTCGTTCCACTCTATCTCGTACGGTTCGCCCGTTGTGTAGCGGATGACGGCGTCGTCGCACACGACCCACTCAGGGTTCCGCGATTCGCCGTCACACGCGTGCGAAAGGGCCATCTGCAAGTCGGGGCCCGCTTGGGTCCTCGCCTTGATGAACACGGTGTCCATGCCCTGGATGTCGTGCGCGCGGTATAGCTCCGCGGCGACCTCGGACGCCTCGCCCCAGGAAAACAGCTCGCCGGAGCCCGCCCAAAAGAGCGCGTTGTGCACGTAGTGGGCCATCGCATTGCCCATACAGGAATCGAGAACGAGCTGACTGTCCAGGGTGAGGCGGCCCGCCCACTGATTGCGCAGGAAATACGATGTGGGACGAGGCCACAGGCCGGAGAAACAGACCAGTCGGACCGCTCCAAACTCGCCATCAACCACTCTTCGCTTGAGCTGCTGGCGGTGCGAGTCTATGATGAAGTTGAAGCCGACATTGGTGAGTCTGCCGGCTCGCTCTTCGACGGCCAGCATCTCGTCGAGCTCGGCGCAGTCCAACGTTGGCGGCTTCTCCAGATAGACCGGCAGACCCAGTTCCACGCATGCTCGATGCATCGAGGCGTGAAGATGGACGGGCGTCGGTATGATAACAAGGTCCAACCGCTCGTGGCAGGCATCGAGCATGCTGCGATAGTCATCAAACACGGCGACGCCTCTGCCGGGCAGATCCCATTCCCGAATCTGGCCCTCGAACGCGCCTGGGTCCGGATCGCAGGTGCAGACGAGCTTGCATTCACCGCGGTCCTCGAGGAGCTTCACGGATGCATGATGGTGCCCTGCAAATCCGCCCATGCCTATGATACCGACGCGTATGATCTGTTCCACAGTCTACCTTCCGCCCGTCTGAGATAGAAGCACCCTGCATCCGTTGTCGGCGGCTTCTCTGGCAAGCAGCGATATCTCGGTCACCCGCAATGCATCCTCGGTCGATATCAGGCAGCGATGGTCTTTGTCGGCGAGGCTCATCGCGAAATCGGCAAGGAGTCCGTGAGGAGGCGAGACCGGGTCGATACTACGCGTGCCGTCGGGGTCGGTCAGTGTCAGGCCAGCGCCGGATATGTCCAGGCAGCCGGCCGAGCCGATCAGGCGGAGACGGTCGTCGCCGTGAGTCTCGGCCCCGGCCGGTCTGAGATAGTCGAAGCTCATAACCGCACTCCCGCCGTTCGCGAGCTCGAACAGGCACGCGGCTGTGTCCTCCATCTCACCGTACTGCGGGGCGTGGACATTCGCGTGGTGTCCAATCACGGCGGTGTATTCGATCCCGCTGATCCAGCGGAACCAGTCTATGGCGTGAATCCCGATCCAGGGGATCAGGCCACCGAAGGTCTCGCGCGTGCAGTAGAACGGAGGTCTTGTACCGAGCTTGTAGGACTTCTGCGAGTACCCGAGGGCCGGCTCGCCGATCGCTCCGCTCGCGACGAGCTGCCTGGCTGTGTAGAACCTGGCGTCGTATCGCAGGGCAAGCATCATTCCAAGTCCGGCTTTCGATTGCAGCTGGGCCTGCCTCACACGATCAAGCGACTCAAGGTCGATGGCGAGAGGCTTCTCGCAGAGCACGGGAATCGCTCTTGACAGGGCCTCTGTCGTGACTTCCGAGTTGAGATGGAACTGAGGGTTCACGGCGACTACGTTCAGGTCTTCCCTGTCGAGCATCTCTCTGTAGTCGTCGTATTGCTTCGGGGAAACCGATGCTGCCGACAGAGCAGCGGTCAGTCTGGACATATCCTCGTCGGCAGAACCAGGCGCCACCGCGCAGATGACTGCGTCTTCGATCTCGCGTTCGCCAGCCAACGCGTAATGGTAGTGCCCACTGCTGCCTATGATGCCAATGTGTGTAGCCAAACCGAAAAGCCCTCTCTCCCCGCGTGTCAGCTATTGGTCCGACGACGAGCCGCGACCGACCATATCATAGCCGCAGATACCCTATCTGGCAAGAGTGTCGGCATCGCAGCAGCCTCGGCCGCTCACTGAAAGCCCTGGCCTCCGGATATCCCAAAGATGAGGTAGCCAGCCCGCAGTCATCGCGGTGTACCAGTTGCCGTTGTCGAGATACTGGATGAAGAACAGGCGTTCCTTGTCGTTGATCGGCCGCTCCAGTCGATGTACGCGGCCAGTTCCGGCGGAGTGGTATCACCCGGCACGAACCGTGGGTCGAGCCTTATTGGCTGTTCCCAGACTGCGCCGTTCTGAACTATGTCAATAATCGAGTCCGCCGCCACGCGACCGGCGTGCCACCACGAAGTGCTGATCGAGGAGACGATCTTGCCGCGAGCGCTGCGGAATGAGTATGAGTCGAACCCGATGATCGCGAGGTCTTCCGGGACCTCCAGCTTCGCCATGTCGGCCGCGAAGCTGACCAGATACGCAGTGCCCTGCTCCGTCGCCAGCACGGCATCCGGCTTGTTCTGGCGCAGGAAATCGACCATCGTGTCTCGCCGCGCGTCGTCATGCTGGTGCCCCGAAACATCGCAGATCATCGGCGCACGACCCAGCCGCTGCTCGATCACGTCCGTGAACCCGGCCACGCGACCGTCCTCGACGTGGCCGAAAAGACCCGAAACGATGAGTGCGGGCCTGGTCCGAGAGGCTTGGCAGAACAGCTCCGCGGCAAGAGCGCCGGCCTTGACGTTATCAAGATCCACTTGGTAGGGATACAGATCATCCCGCCGCGCAGGGAACACCGCCAGCGAGGCGATGCCACGCTTCCTGAGTTCCATCAGCCGCGAGACTTCCTGTCTGAGAGGCCGGCGGTATATAAGGCCGGAGACTCCCGAGTTCGCAAGCGCGTCCAGGGCCTCAGTGGCGCCCGTCGTCGACTTGGAGCCCAAGACGGGGAAGTACCCCGGGCCGTGCAATCCGTTCTCGACGCCCGAGATAAGCGCGAGTTCGTAGGGGGCCCATGACTGGACGTCTGTCTCATCCCTCACCGGCTGGATCACGACGCCTATCCAGGGGGATTTGCCGGATCTCAGCGACGCCGCGGCGGCGTTTCTGCGATAGCCAAGCTTGTTCGCGCACGCAATGACTCGCTCACGCGTTTCCCTGGATAGCCCATCAACCTGCGGCCGCTTGTTGTTCAGTACAAACGAGACTGTCGTTATCGACACCCCCGCCATTTTCGCCACAGCTTTGATCGTTGTCGCCACCTGATGAGACCCCACTAAGTCGTTTTACTATCCTCACTTTACCTCGTGAGCTCGAACCTGTCAACCATAATCAGCCGCCAAAGTTGGAATAGCGCCCACCGGCGGCTGGTCGCAGTCGACTCCCGCTACCTCTCCAAGAGCACGGTCGCAAGGCCAAATGCCCGACATGGCACGGAGATCGAGCCATTCTTTGCGTCGAGCTTGCGCAGCCTGTCCTCGGCAATGTTGCACAAGAACGCTCTACTGTACTGGATTCCACTAATGCGCAGCGTCGCGGCTGTGTTCCTGCCATTCATCTCGCGCAGTCGCACGATCGTTCCGTTTGAGAACCTGGCCGGCCTCAGGGTCTGAACGATGAGGCCGTCACCGGCCAGATCGACGAAGCTGTTCACCGTAGGGCGGTTCCTCGCTGCCGGGACGGCGCGAACGAGCCTGGCCACAAGCGGCGATTGCGCGGACTCCCCAAAGCGCTTGGCGCTAGCGTCGGTCGCCGAACGGGCGCTGGTGATAGCGAACCTGAACGTCATGGGGCCGCCCTGCGACGCCTTGTAATTCGTGAACCAGTAGTTGTTCATAACGTACGCGAAAACACTGCCGTTGTCGAGCTTGAGGTTCGCAATCGAGTTGCCGCGATTGATATCGCCGAAGGTGATAAGCGGCGAGTCGATTGCGGTCCAGGTCACGGCGGCGCCTTGGTCGGCTAGAGTGACGAACTGCTGCGCGCAGAACCAGTTCTTGCACGCGCCTTTGAGCTGATCCGCCTCCGGGCGAATGACGCCGTCCGGGATCTCCAGCCGCACATTAGGCTGCCTGAAGGCGAACGGGAACGCGAAGTAGACGGCCTCCTTATCGGTCGTCTCGACCTTGTCCAGGGTATTGGTAAAGTCGATGCGCTTGCAGTCGTCGTAGATCACCACTTCTGATATGAAGCTTCGCGCGTTGGCGGCGGTGCATACCGCACGCATGATTTGCCTGCCCGGCATCGTGAGCTTCGTGAGCACGGGATTCGACTGCGTCGAGATGTCGAGCTTCTCTCCGGCAGGCGCGCCCCACGAGCCTTTCTTGCCACCGGCGACGTAGAGATACTGGTTCATCTTGTAGGGCTGCGCCGGATCGACCAACTCGCGCTTGAGCTGCTTGTCATAGAGGCTGCTGACCGCGCCGGTGGCGGGGTCGAACTTGATTGTATAGTAGCGGTTGTCGAGCACGTTCCCCGAATCGAGCTTGGGGCTATCGGGCGCGGCCTTGGCGACGGGAAAGACCTTGTAACCAAGCGGCGGAACAGCGTCGGCGAGCAGAGTGCGGAGCTTGCCGTCTGCGTCCAGGAACGACACGCGCTCGGAGCGGGGCCAACTGGACGGATTGAACACAACGACCGAGTCAGTCTTCGGGCGGATGCCCGCGCACAGCTTGTTCATGGCGCCGTCGAGCAACTTGCCTGATAAATCGCGCGCTTTGTCCGCGAAGCTCTTCTTGACCACCCACTGCTCGAGCGTCTTCGGAGACTGCGGGTCGTCCACACTGCAGAATGCACCCCATGTATGCTCGTTGTAGAGAAGGACGTTCTTCCACGCGCGAGAGAAATCGTCACGGACTTGAGACGCAAATTGGGGACCACAGAGCGAAGTGAGCTTCTCGGCCGTCACGAGCCGCTGTTCGGCCACTCGTGCGTCCGCGGTCTCGCGGGCCGACGATGCGACACCATCCTCCCACCACACTCCGAAGTCGCCCTTGACAGTCCTAATGCTGTCAGGAAAGTGCTTCTCGATGTATCTGAGGTACTCAGAGCCTCTGCAGAAGATGATCTTCGGATAGGCATACGTGGCGTTCCACTTGTCGACCACGCGGGCAAGGGTGTCGTCGTTGTCAACATTGTCGCAGTATGCGCCGTGAAGGTAGACCGCATCGAACGGATGCTGCTTGCGGCTGAGGTAGCTGTCGATGGTCTTGTTGACACGAGGGAGCGTCAGGGCGGGGTCATCGCTGCCGTTCTTGTCGAAGCCACTTATCTCAAGCGACTCGAAGTAGATCCCGCCGCTCCAGTACACCAGCACCTTGCTGCCGTCGGAGGCTTCCCAATAAAACGGATTACGTACGAGGTCTACGTCGGCGCCGGCGCGGACCCAGTTCGTACCCCAGCTCAGATACTTGATGCCGTGCTCGCGCAGGATCATCGGGACGGTGCCGACCATGCTCGGTACGTCGTTTTGCATCGCGCAGTCGGAGTGGATGCCGTATTTGTGGTCGAGGAAGTCGTAGTACTCAACTGCTCGGCTCAGGCCCTCGCTGGAGCAAATGCCGGTCAGTTCACTGGCGAAGAATCCCATCACGCCGAGGCGGCCTGACTTCGCGAGCCTGATAAAATCGTCGCGCCGCGAGCCGTTTTCGATATAGTCCTCGGCAATGAACGAGCCTTCGAGATTCCAACCGGAGCCCGGGTATTTCGCGCACCAGTCGATAGCTCGATCCACGTTGGCGCGGTGGATCTGCATCACCTTGTCCTGGGCCGCGGTGTAGCCGTAGTCGAAATGCGCGCTCGGCGCGAGGTAGATCTTCCACCGCTTCTGGGGCAGGATCTCGACATCTTTTTCGACTACCTCACTGCCGACGGAGATCTTGAGACGGCCTGCCTCTTGCTTCGAAACGGGCGGAATCTCGATCTCGAGATTGTGGCGGCCGCTCGAAAGGTCCTCGAAGTCCTTTGCGACGCGCCAGCCCGCCGCGCCGGCCAACTCAGCGTGGACGGTCGCGTGCTCGGGGTAGAGATCGAGCGCGCCGTAGACGATCTGCCGCAGGCCGTCTTTAGTGTCCTTGAAGAGATAGGTCGGCCGCAGTGAAACATCTTCGACTGCGTGAGGGGTACGGTCGCAGGGCGCCATCGATATGCAGTCGTAGAGGGCGTAGGAGCCCTTGGTTATGGTCAGATTGACCACGTTGCGGCCCTTGGTAAGAAAGCCGCCCGCGAGATACATCCGGATGGTCTGCTTCCGGCCTTTCGCGGGGTCAGTGAGCGAGTCGGATGACGTGCCGGGTTCGAGTTCGAAGAACCGGATGGTGTCGTTAACGCGCACGCGCATCGTCGGAGCGTCTGTAGGGCTTACGTCCACAAGATCGATCTGAAGAAGCAGTGGGCCAACCGGAACGGAGTCGAGGTCGAAGACGACTTCGAAGGGATGCTCGCCTTCGCCTGCCCACTGGCTATCGTCCGGGCCCGGTTGGACGTAGACCCAGTTCTTCGCGGGGTCGCCTTTGCCGACCTCGAAGGTCGCGCCGCCGGGGAAGTCACGCTTGTAGTCCTGCTGATGGCCTGCCATCCCGAACTCGGCCCAGGAGCCGTCACACTTTCCGATCTGCCAGTAGACCGTTCCCTGCGAAAACGCGATGGCCGGCAGTGCCAGGATCGATGCGATAGCTGCTATTGGAAGAAGTCCCTTCAACGTCCTCACTACTAGTTGTCCTCCGGCGCGCAGTGCTATAATTGTGCAGGTCATCAGGAAGGAGTACCTGCCGTGAAAGCCTGCGCGGCTTCAATATGCTGGGTCAACGACACCCTCGAGACAGCACTGCAGAAAGCGAAGCAGTGCGGTTTTCCTGCCATCGAGGTTCTCACGTTCCCTGTTGAGATATGGGATGTCCACGGTGACTTGCGACACATCAAGCCCTCTGACCTGAAGCGCAAGGTCGACGACGCCGGGCTCGAGCTCGCGGCGCTGCACCTCGGCGGCATTCTGACACCCTCCGAGGAGATGACGCGGACACTTATAGACTACACCAAGCTCGCCGTCGACTTCGCTCAGCACGTCGGCTGCCGCACCATCGTGAGCGGCGGGCCGCTGCGCGAATCGCAGCCGTTCGAGCCGTTCGTGAGAGCGCTCGAAGAGCTGACGCCGTGCTTCGACGGCAGCGGCGTCAGGCTCGCGCTCGAAAACCACTACAAGAACTGGCTGCAGTTCATCGAAGACTACGATAGTATATTCACCAGCTTCGATTCCGCCAACATCGGTATGACGCTCGACACCGGCCACTTCCACAGCGCCGGCGTGGACCCGATCGAGGTCGCGCGCCGGTTCGCCGATAGAGTCTATCACGTCCACATCAAGGACCACATCGGCACGCAGTCCATCGCGCTGGGCGCCGGCGAGACCGACAACTTCGGCGTCACCCGAGCGCTCAAGGATGCCGGATACGACGGCTACCTGAGCCAGGAACTCGAAGTCAGCGACGGAGAGAACTCCGACCGCTACGCTTGCGAAGGTTACGACTACATTCGCAGGCTCTGCGCGGTGGATGCTGAATCAAGTTCAGCATGACACGGCTACGCTTGCGAAGGTTACGACTACATCCGCAGGCTCTGCGCTATGGATGCCGGATCAAGTCCGGCATGACGTGCCGCGCAGGGCTGAAAGCGTGAATCACCTAGCAGCCTGCGGATAAAGCCGCACTCGGTTGTAGGAGCCACCTCCAGACGGCGATCTGCGAGCGTGACGCCAGTGGATTCGGGGTCTGGAGACCCCTCCTACACCACTTTATCCGGCGGCTGCTAGCGGTAGCTTGCCTCCACTTCGACCGTTCCGCCATCCAACGGCAGGTCTATGGTCTCATTCGCCGCGTCGAAGCGGGCCCACGGCTTGCCGTTGAGCGTGACCGACTTCATCTTGAGTTCCCGCGGGTGACGGAAGCGGATGGATGCTGAATCGAGTCCAGCATGACGTACGCCTGGATTCTGAATCGAGTTCAGCATGACATGCGCGGTGATCTTGCCGGAATCCACGCTCGAGTGTATGTCGTAGCTGATCGGGCCGAACACAGTCGGCGCGTTCTTGACCGAGATCGACTTGCCGTCGGCAAACCACTCGCGCGGCGCCGCCGCTGAGAGCCGGAGCACCCCGTCCTCATCGAAGACCAGCATCGCCCGGAACTGCTGCAGCCACATCGCTTCCTCGTAGGTCTTGCAGTCCGCCTGCCCGCTCCAGCAGATGTGCTCGGGGAAGGCGTTGACGTCCAGGAATGCCTGCGCGACCAACTGGTTCCAGAACGACCTAAGGAACAGCTTGGGCTGGTCGCGCCGCAGATAGGCGATCTGCTGGTGGAGCAGGTAGGGCTGGGTCTTGCCGTAGCCGCCGAGGTCGTACCAGTCGCTCTCCATATTCTTGTAGGAGATGATGGAGTCGTGGCTGGGTGCCTCGGTCAGGAAGACGCGGTCTTCGAGGAAGTTCAGCGTCCAATCGACCTGCGGCTCGCGCGGGCCGTAGACGCCCGTCGTAACGGTGTGCAGTGCGCCAAGTTCAGCCTCATAGAATCCTTCGGATCGGCCACGAAGATACATCTGCTTGGGCAGATATGGGACGTAGCTGCCGTCGCGTAGTTCGACGACTGGGCAGCGAGCCGTGGCCTCAGCCATATCGCGCCGGATATCGTGTAGGTACGCGGCGGCTTCCTTGGTGAGGCGAGGGCCATCAAGATGGCCCATGCTTGTGAGCACATCGGCCAGACTCTTGACGCCGCAGTAGAGATAGGCGTTGGTCATCGTCCAATAGAAGAACGACCCCTCATCTTCCAGTCCCGACGCGGGGAAGAGCCCGCTGTGCAGCAACGGGCGGCCGTCCGGGCCGTTAGCGATGGTAGTCTTGCGCTGCTCGATGATCCAGTCGCACGCGGTGATGAGATTGGGGATCGCGCGGTCGAACCACTTGCGGTCGCCGGTAAGGCGGTAGTGGTTACAGATATTCCAGACCTCGAAGCCAGTGTTGAAGACGTAGCCTCCCCACCAGCCGGGCATGCAGCCTCTGCCGTTTGTCGCCATGGCAGGCACATCGCGGCTGCCCTGGGCCTTCCACATCGGATCGAAGTACTCACCGGCCATCATCTGGTGACCGTAGAAATCGAGCGCCTTGGCCATCTGGCTGCTCTCATTGCCACACGCACCGTAGGAGAACGCCGCGACGTTGGGAATCGCCCACCCCTTGTCGGCCTGGTAGTCACCCCAGGTGTACTGATGGATCAACAGCGACTTCCAGAGCGCGTTGATGCGATCATCAGGCACAACGAAATCGGCGCCACCTGCGAGCTTGGCCTTCCAGAAGTCGATGTTCTGCTTGCGAGCGGCATCGAACCCGACTCTTGGAGGCAGGCTATCTCCGCGATGGTAGGGAATCTCGATTTCGAGCGAGCGATTCTCGCCGGGCGCTATGGAAGCAGTGAAGAGCAACTGGCTGTCGATGGGTTGGGCATTCCAGTCGCCCTTGGTCAGCCTCGCGCGGAGACGATTGTGCTCGTAGATGGCGCCGTCACGCACGGTCGGGCTCTGGCACACGTCGTTGCCGCCCGCCAGGCAGAGCCAGAGCTTGGCCGAAACGGGCGCCTGGGTGTGATTCGTGGCAGAGATTCGCGTGACCATCATAGTGCCCGCAGTGAGGCTGTCGAGCGCGGCGCCATTGGTGGTCGTGACGACGTAGCCCTGCTCCCAGTCCAGGCCCTGATCCTGCCACTCGGCGTAGATGACGGGCAGGTAGCCGTCTTCGACATGCTGCGGCTCCGCGCGATTGTAGTCGGGCTTGTCTCCGGTCGCCGTTCGGTAGTTCATATCCCACTCGTCGCGGGTGAATATGTCGCCGTTGGGCCTGACCGCGAACTTGCAGTAGTTGAGCGGCGGAGCGAGCGCAAGGAACTTGTTGCGCTTCTTCTTAGGCACGTTAGTGAGCGCGCCGTCGAATGTCTGCTCCGGCATCTCGAGCACACGCTCGATCACAGTCTTGCCCTGGTTCCCAGCGGCCTGAGCGCCCGGACGCGTAACGGTTGCTCCGAACGGCTTGACTGCGATCTCCCCGCCATCGATGAGATCGTTAGTGAGAAATGAGAAGCTTCTGTCGCCGGCGCGAACCGTGAAGATGGCGCGGTCGTAGGACCTAGACGACGCGTCTGACGCTAGACCGTCGACGCGGAAACCATCGCAGCCCTTCATTGGCTGGATGCGCGTGACCTCGGCGTTGTAGCCCTCGATTTCGTTCTTGGGGTTCTTTCGAGGTGGGTCGAACCGGACTTCGAACTGAGTCGGACGCCACTTCGCGTCTGTCTCGGCGCTCAGGCTCTTCACTCTTGCGACGGTCTTGTTCTTGAGCACGATGCGGAACTTGAAGATGCCCGTCTTGAGCTTGGGAAGATAATAGGTCCACTTCAGGCTGTCAGACTCGTATCGAAAGCCGTCGGACTTCGCGAGAGGCGCCCACTTGCCCTGGAGCGGCGAGTCCGCGCCCTCCGGCGGAATCCTTTCAGGATTGAGCCAGAGTTGGAGTTCCTGAGTGTCGGCGGTCGGCGCGCTTGCCGCATCCGCATATACTACCGTGATTGTTCGCGGATCGCGAGGTTCGTCCCATTCGAGGCCGATGTTCGCGGATGTCTCGCCGTGGGCCGCCGTCGCGGCCCACACTCCGCCGGTGCGCTTCAGTTCGGTCGGGAGCACGATATCGCATCCGGTGAACTTGGTCGGCTTTCCGATCCAGGCCCGAACTGATCCGAACCGCGCGATGTCGACTGTCCCGCCGGCGTCTGAAGAGAAGACTAAGGAACTCGCGCAGCACAGAACGGCAAAGCACGAGATGAGGGTTCTTGAAAGCATTCGCTAAACTCCAGTCTGTATCGGGGCTGTCGCATCAATCATGGACCGGTTCGCCGAAGCCGACGCTCAATCCTGCCAATCGGTTTACCAGCGTGGAGGGAAATGCCTCGAATGGTATCGAAGTAGTACCTGATGGGCGGATTGTGACCGGCTCGCAGGCCCATCTGTACCAAGGAAGCGGAGGGATTATCTTGCGTATTCTAACACTCTGTGTGGCTATTCTGGCTATCGCAGTGGCGCCGGGCTGGTGTGGCAACGTCTGCACCGGCGACATTTCGGAGTTGACCGACTTCGGCAAGCTTGCAGTTCTTCGGGACAGCATCTGCACCCAGGTGTCGAGTTACGACCGCACAGGCGGCAACGACGACGGGTTCTCCGGCAAGTACTCCTACATTCGCGAGGAGAACGGCAAGCAGGTGCTGTTCGATGCCGATGGGCCTGGATGCATCTACCGTCTGTGGAGCGCGATGCCAAATGACCAGAAGATCGAGTTCTACTTCGACGGCAACACGACAGCGGGACTGACCTTCGATAGCTGGAAGGACATGTTCGAGGGCAAGGTTTACCCGTTCCTTCCGCCGTTCTCACGGCACTTCATCGGCGGATGGTGCAGCTACATACCTATACCATTCGCCAAGCACCTCAAGATCGTGACCCACGGCAAGGCGCAGTTCCTCCAGATAACCTGGCAGAAGTTCGCGAGCCCGGACGGCGTCCGAACGTTCTCCACCAACTACTCCGACGACTACAGGGCCAAGTATGAGGCTGCGAAGAGGGTCTGGAGCGAGCCGGGGAGCGCCCCGTGGGGTGAAAGCATGCCGTCGGCCTGGAAGTCCTATGATGTAGATGTCTCCGGCGCGCCAGGAAAGGCAGTGGATCTGCTGAAGCTGCCGCAGGCGGGCACGGTGCGGGCGATGTATCTGACGATCGACAACCCGGACATCCGGCGCTACCGAAAGTGCGTGCTGGAAGTCTGGACGGACGGCACGGCCAAGCCGAACGTCTACAGCCCCTACGGCGACTTCTTCCTCGACGGATTCGGTTGGCCGGCGGGCAGGTCCATACTCACGGGCAAGAAAGACGGGCAGTACTATAGCTACTGGCCGATGCCGTTCGCGAACGGCATACGGATCGCGATGACAAACGACACGGCCGAACCGCTGCAGATCAAGGGCAGGATCATCGTCGAGCCCATGGCATCGCTTCCGACCGACACAGGACGTTTCTTTGCCTGGTGGCATAGACAGAACCCGACCAGGATGGGCAAGGGCTTCGAGATGCTGACGGCCACCGGCCGGGGCCAGTTCTGCGGCGTAAACCACCTCATGCAAGGGCCGGACGGCGGAGTCTCGTATCTCGAAGGCGACGAGATGGCTTGGATCGACGACCGCGACAACTCGTACTACAACGGCACCGGAACCGAAGACTATTTCAACGGCGGATGGTATTTTGGCGCACTGGGCTCGGCGCCACTCTACGGCTGCCTTGCCGAAAGCGACGGCGGAACGGTAGACGCCTACAGGTTCCAACTCGGCGACACGATACCGTTCCAGAAGAAGGCGCGCATTGAGATCGAGCATGGGTCGCACAACAACTACCCGATAGATCTGACCGGAACTACCTTCTGGTACGCCGAGCCGGGCACAACTCACACGTTCGAGCCCGTCGCTATGGCCGATAGGCTGATGGGACCTCGCAAGGATCAGTCCACATTCGAAGCCGAGAGGGCATTCCAAGGCGGCGGACCGCTGGTTCAGATCACCTACTCCACCAAGCAGCTTCAGTTCCACGAGAGCGCGGTTCTGTGCACGGCCTCCGCTCCGGGCGGCCTGATCATGTGCAAGATGGACGCTGATGCCACCTCGGAGTACGAGATCCGGGCGCAGGTCGTATGCGGACCGGACTGCGGGATAGTTCAGACTCTCATCGACGGCAAGCCCGTCGGAGAGCCGGTGGATTGCTACTCGGATGCAACCGAGCTGAAGGTCATGACATTCGCGGTGCTGACGCCGGAGATACACGCCAGTGGCGACCATATGCTGACGTTCAAGGTCGTGGGCAAGTCCCCGAAATCTAAGAGCTACAACATGGGCGTCGATTCGGTCTACCTCTCCAGACCTGGGATAATGCAGGGCGAGAATATGAAAGTGCTCGAAGCCACCGGCAAGGCAGAGATCGAGGTAACGGCGCCGTACGGGCCGGGTTGGAGCGGCGACTCACAGCTTCAGATGACGGGCAAGGCCGGGGATCACTTCCTGCTCGAGATGAGCGTCGAGAAGACCGGGCGCTACAACGTCGGAGGCTACTTCGCCAAGGGACCGAACTGCGGCAGGGTCAGGGTGACGCTGGACAACCGTGTCGTCGAGAACGAGCTGGACCTGTACAGCGATGTCCACCACCGAGAGCCTCTGATGAGATTCGGCGGAGAATACGATCTTGCGGCAGGTCCCCACAAACTCCGCATCGACATCCTCGGCAAGAACCCGCAGTCGAAGGGATACGCGGTTGGGCTGGACGCGTGGAGTCTGGAAAGAGTGACACCGGACAACTAACCTGCATCATCCGCGAGGATTAGGAACGATGCTCCCGAAGCCCCGGATTGTGCGGAAGATGCATAGTCCGGGCTGAACAGAACTGAAGAAGAAGATGGAGGCCGCCTTTCGCGCGATTCGTGTGGAGGGCGGTCTTTCTCTTGAGCAAATAGTATAGAGGGGGTCACTACGCTGTGACCCGGCCGAAGGTCCTGCTACGATGGGGGGTGCGCAGCGCAGTCTTCGGCTGAATCGAAACGCTGTTCGGCGTCGAACGAGCGCGTGTCTTACTCTTCCTTGAACATGTAGGTCCCGTCGGGCCAACGAGCTTGGTCCTGTACGGAGCCGCCGGGAACGGAGCCGACATGGCCATCGGCGAAGCTGCACATCGCGATCGATCTGTGCCTGTAGGACGTGACATCCGTGCCACAGAAGCTGAGGTCGTTAATGGTGTTGCCGTAGCCTTCGCGCGATGATGGGTTGGCGTAGTGGCTGTCGGTGTTCTCCTCGACCCAGGCAGGTATCCTTGATGGCCGTCTGAGAAACGTGGGATCTCCATAGCCGATGTTCACTGTGTAGTTCCAGGCGTAGGTCAGCCTTTGATGGTTGATCCTGATCCCAGTTTCGCCAAGATTCGTGTAGACGTCCACCGGCCCCAGATCAGCAGGGCACTTCATAACCTGCCCGGTGCTGATATAGCGTGCAACCCACAACCGTCTGGCGTCGCCACCTATATAACCCGGATCAGACGGGCTCTTTGCGCCGGGATTGGGCTCAACAAACGGCCAATGAGGGTCGGTCCCGGCACCAGGCACGCCGCCAATCTTGCACCGGAATTCGGAGTTGTAGCAGTCCAGTGCCGTCGCAAGCTGCTTGAGGTTACCCAAGCACTTCGCTTGCTGACCTCTGCTCTTAGCGGCCGCGAATATCGGCATGAGTATCGCAGCAAGTATGGCGATGATCGCGATCACAACCAAGAGCTCGATTAGCGTGAAACCGCTCCTGCGCCCTCCATGTTTTCTCTGCATTCGGCACCTCCTGTCCCTCAGCCCGACTCGGCGATTCGCTCGCCACGGCCCAGGCAGGGCCGGAGCGGACGCTCCGGCCCACCAATACAAGCAGGTTGTGAGGGGGCAACCAGCTATTGGTTCACGCTTCAGTTCAGGACCGTAAAGTCATCGCTGGCGGTCTCGCTTCTGACCTGCAGCATCATTACCTTGTCCATGCGGCCCACCGGATCAAGCCCGACACCGACTGTTCCCGTAGCCGCGACTGTCTTGCCTACATCCGGCAGAGACGGCGCGCCGTTTATCCAGAATGCCACGCCGCTACCATCATCGATTCTTACCCAGTTGTTGATGAAGTCGTTGAAGGCTTCCTTGACGGTACCGGTGACCCTCGCGAGCAATCCCGTGTTCGCTGGCCCGATCTGCGTGGGAGCGAACGGGTCGAGATACGATAGCTTCGCGCTAGCACTCTTGAGCGCGAACGAAACCGGCTTGGGCAATTCAGCCGTTCCCTGCTTCTGCCAGCCGGAGTCTACGGTCAGGTTGCGCTCACTCCAGTCGGTCGCTCCGAGCACTCCGGAGAAGCTTACTACGTCGCCTGCGGCAGGCAGGTTGGAGTCGGGAAGATCGACCCGAATGCCCGCAGTCCGATCCGCCTCTTCCACGTAGAAGTAGTTCTTTGCGTTCATCCAGTCCATATACGATCCGGTAACGACCTTGCCGGCGATGTCTACGAATGGCTGAGGCACGATCTCCGGATAGTCCCCGTAAGGCGCCGACATGTCCAGCCGGCCAAGATCACCGAGCTTGGTGGTGGGACCGGGCACTTCCTCGAGGACTACGTTGTCGAACTCAACGTAGGTGGGCAATTCATCGGCCCAGACCGTGGCCTGCAGCACGACGGTCATAACCGACTGGGTAGCCTTCTTGATGCCGCCACAGTTGACGGTCCTGGGAGATGGACTGTTGAGCGTGGACATCCAGTCCCACGACGCCGTGTCGTTGTAGCCCAGGTTGCGCTCGGCCATCCTGTTGTGCCACCATCGCTGGAATTCGGGAATCGCGTAACCGTTGCTCGAGAGCGCCATGTTCCACGCGTTCTCTCCACCGCACTCCATCTTGAACTTGTCGATAGAGTCGTAGGGACTTGTCGGAGGGTTGAACTCGTCGCTCCATACGCCGGGATTGAAGCTCCCGTCTACAAGGCCGAGCACCATGTTGTACCAGAGGACGCCTCCGGTCGCGTCGATCACGCCCTTGAAGTTCGCACTGACCCTGTAGTACTTGCCAGGGGTCACAGAAACCGTCTGGCACAGCCCGCCAACCCCAAAGCTGTTGATGAGTTTGCCATCGGCGTCGGTCCGCCACATGCCGATCTTCACGACATGCGGCTTGGCGCCATCAGGTGCCACTCCGATGTCCACGGTCGCGGCAGACCCGTCTCTGACCCAGGTGTCCTGGTAACCCGTGGTCTCGATCAGCGTGGAGAAATGCGTACCGCACCACTCATTCCAGCCCGTGGTGCCGCTCGAGAAGTCGCCGTTGGTCAGCAGGTTCGCTGCACAAACCGGCACGGCCATCGCAAGCAGAGCAGTAAGAATCACACACAGCAGCTTTTTCATTTAGCTCCCCTTCTTCCTTTCCGAAGAATCTAGTCCAAGCCACGAACTCTACCTCCAGGGTTCGCCTTTGCCCCGCCGTTCCACATTCCCCGGCGGCGGCATGGCCAACCGGTTTACCAGTACCATTTATCGGCATTTTAGCCCCCAATCGCAACAATGTCAATGGCCATTTTGGCAAGTTTTTTGGTCGGCCCATCGGCTGGAGCGGGAACTCCCCCTTGCTAAATCGGTTATCCAGATGTAATATGACTCTGATGAACTAGTTCATCCGCAGCATTCCTGGCCGGAGGAGACATGAGTTTTCTACGATCGGTTCCCATCTTAGCGTCACTGCTGCTTCTCGCCACCGCATACCCAAGCATGAGCGGCCAGATAGCCGGCGTCGTACGCCGGCAGGACAGCGGCTCACCGATGGTTAGGGTCGCGGTCCACGCATACGCGCGAGGCCGCAGTCTCGAGGCCTCGTCATCGACCGACAACGATGGCAGGTTCCTGATTCAGGACCTGCCGGCCGGCGATTTCGCGGTATGCATCGACAGCACCGATAGCTCCCGCCCGCAGGTAGCGGCCGTTACGGTTCCCGCCCAAGGCACAGCCAGAGTGGTGTTCGGCGTTGGGCCCACAGTCAGCATCGACGGCGACTCCTGGGTGCAGGGGCAGCATGCCTTCTGCCAGAGTTTTCGAGCCAGCGGGCTCAGCGTCACCGGCCTCAAGCTCAAAGCTTTCGGGCCGAGCCGGGCGGTGACCGTACAGGTGCTGGAAGGGGACGGGCCATCAGGGAAGCCCATCGGCCCAGCACGCAAGACAGTGCCGGTGGGCGGCGAAGGTGATACGGCAGTGTTTTGGGCCGGCGGCGAGGTTCCAACAACCCCCGGCAAGTCCTATACGCTCAAGCTGAGTGCCGACCCAGGCAAGGAATGGATCGCGGCGATAGCGGGTCGTGGCGACATCTATCCGCTGGGCCAGGCCTACTTCGGCAGCGATCCCCGACCGCTGTCGGACCTGGGTGTGACCATCTGCGAAGAGAACGATAGCCTGGCGACCAGTTACGCGGTCTCCGCCGGCGCAAGAGCCATTCGCGTTCGGGCAGTAGGCCAGACTTTTGTGGCGCGAAGCAGCGACATCCTCTATGCTGCGGCGTCGCTGGGAACCATCAACTCGCGAGCTGTCTATGTGCGGTTCAGTATCCACGAGGGCGGGCCCGGCGGAAAGCAGATCGGCCCGAGCAAGGGGACAGGCGCGAGGGGCGACGCCGCTGTGGCGTGGCTGCCGGGCGAGGTGGAAGTCGTTCCCGGCAAGACGTATTACCTGCACATAGAGAGCTTCGACGGAGCGCTGTTCTTCGCATCGGAGGAACTGGATCCGTATGCAAAGGGCTGCGCGCTCAACGACGCCGTTAAGGACCCGCGCTACGATCTGTGCGGGTGGATCAGCGGCAGCATGTCACGGGCCGAGCAGGACAGACTGCTCAAGCACCCGCGCTCGGCAAAGCAAGTTCAGATGGCCAACCCGTCTTTTGAAAACGGCTTGGCAGGATGGACCCGGACAAAGGAGATGGGCGCGGCTGTCGGTTGCGACGGCGGAGTAATACCGGCTTGGGGCAAGGCGATGTTCGGTTGGACGAACTACGGCAAGGGCGAGGGGTCGGCCACAATCGTCTATCAGACAGTGAAGGTAACAAAAGGAAAGCGCTACTCGTTCTCGGGCTCGGTATACACCGACCACGAGGGGGGGAGGTCGAGCGACCAGAAGGTCAGGCTGGTCGTGGATCCCACCGGACGTGCCCGGTTCGATGACCGCACCAAACAGAGCTCCCAGTGGTACGCCACGGAGGGCAAGTGGTGCAGGGGCAGCGTGGAGTTCACGGCGAAGGCGCCGACGATAACGGTGGGATTCGAGCTGGAGCAGCGGTGGAGCCTGGACATGTGCAGCCTCTACGCAGACGGCGCACGACTGGATGAGATAGCGGAGGAAGCGAGATGAGAAGCCGGTTACTTGTGCTGATAGTTGCGATGGCCGCGGCGTGCTCCTGCGCGCAGGCGAAGGGAAAGCTAATCGGCAACGCCGGTGGCGGCGAACGCGAGGTGGTAGCCTATTCGGCAAGCAAGGGCCTCGCAGCGTGGACGATAACGGACCCGTCCGGCGAGTTCGAGTTCAGCCTCGATCCGGGCGATTATATGGTGAGCTGTGGCGGTCAGTTGGCGCCGTATGTGTGCATAGTAGACGGAAAGACGACGACGATCAACCACTCAGATCAGCCCTCCATCGAGCAGCCAACTGAGATGTGGACGCCGGCGTGCAGAAGCTTCGGGCAAACCTATGTCGCAACGGGAACAGCAGTGTCAGGCCTCAGCTTCTGGATGCCGCAGGGCTCGACGGCGATGAGATTCTCGCTGCGTGAGGACGGGCCGAACGGCAAGCTTGTAGGCGAATCGGTGGGCACTGAGAAGTGCGACTGGATCACCGGCTTCGGGCTGGACGCGACAAAGTTCCCCACTGTCCCGGGCAAGCGATACTACGCGGAGTTGGCCTCGACGGAGAACATCGCGTGGACGATCGCGATGCCTAAGGGACCCGACCCCTATGACGGCGGAATCGCTTACTTCGACGGAATCCCGCACCCCGAAAGCGACCTCGCTCTGAACATCGGCGAGGTGCATCCGGCGCCGGTGACCGTCGCGGCGGCACAAGCTGATCAGCACTTCATTGAGAAAGGCCCGGGTTCGGGTGATTGCGTGGTCGCGGGGCAGAGCTTTGTAGCCACTAAGGCAAAGAACGTCCTGACGATGTCGGCGAACTGCGGATTCGGTGGAGGCGCCACGGACTTCATCTTCGCGATCAAGGAAGGCGGACCGGATGGCAAGGTGATCGCGGAGAAAGCCGCGCGGATGGTGAGCGACTGGGGATCGACGGCGTACTTCGAACCGGATGAGGTAACGCTTACGCCCGGCGCGCCGTATTACTTTGAATACAGGCGTGCTGACGGAAAGAAGTTCTACTCCTACCTGTCGGCCGATACCTACGCCGAGGGCAAGGCGTATCGTGACGGCAAGGAGGTCGAGGGGTTCGATCAGCTATTCGACATCGTCGGCGAGATCGAGCCGGGCGGGATCACGTATCCCTACAACGTGAAGATCAGCGATATTACAGCATCCGGCGCGAAGGTTACCTGGGATACTGGAACGGCGGCCGACGGCACCGTGCTGTACGGGGAAGACCCGCTGGTGCGGCAGAGCGTCGTCGCGAACGACGACCTCAGCAAGGAACACAGCGCGGCGATCGGCGGCCTCAAGCCGGCAACTGTCTACTACTACCGCGTGGTGTCCTGGACCAGGAAAGAAGGCGCTTCGAAAGCGTATTCGCGCATATCGAGCTTCGTGACGCCGCCTGCCGGACCCGACGAGCCGAAGTTCGACAAACCTGATGCGATTCCCCCTGTGCAGGCGCCTGGACCGAGGGACGTGGCCGTGGTCAACGGCAGCTTCGAGGAAGGACTGACAGGTTGGAAGCGGTGCTCGGTCGCGAAGCCGAAGGAGTCCAAGGACTACCCCATCGGCAACGGCCCGTTCGGCAGCGCAAACGCCGGCACCGACGGTTACAAGCCGCACTCGGGCAAGTCGCTGTATGGCTGGAGTCATCTGGGGGCGGACGATCCGAACCCAACAGTCCCCCGCGAGGACTGGAAGCAGGAGCTCATAGGCCAGCCGATCAAGGTTCAGCCCGGCCACAAGTATCTGCTGAAGGCTTGGATTCTGACCGGCGACAGGGGAAGCGGTTGGGGCCGCGACGGACGCGTCCGGCTCTGCGTCGACACGGGCAACAAGGGTCTGCTCGACAGCATAGACGCCTCGGGCGGCGCGACTGCCACCCAGTGGTTCGCGACGGAGAACGAGTGGAAGCCAGTGAGTCTGCACTTCACGGCAGAGAAAGACACCGCGGTGATCGGCGTCCATTTCCTGCAGTGGTGGGCGCTTGACGCGGATTATCTCTACGTCGACGATGTAAGTGTGGAGGATATCGATGAATAGCAGCCGCGTGCGCGGACTCGCCTTCGCAACGCTGGCATTCGCTGCTCTTGCAGCGTCGGCGAACGGGTCGGTTCTGCCTCTGGACCATCAGAAGTGGCGACTGTGGTGCGACGCGAAGGCGGAGTGGCAGCACGACAAGCTGTTCCTGCCTGGCGAGTTCAGGCTTGCGGACCTGCCGGTGAACCGGCCGACCGTGGGATGGGACAAGCTCTACGGTTCCGGCATCGAAGTGACGCTTCCGTCGACCGTGGAGGAGCACTACTGGGGCAAGTTCGGCAAGCGCGACTATACCGAGGACGAATACTACTTCGCAGTCGACGACAAAGAGGTCAAGAATGGCAACTACGAGGGCGTGAGCTGGTGGTGGACATCATTCAAGGCCCCGAAGGACGTCAAGGACAAGCTCGCGTTCATCAAATTCGACGGGTGCAGGCTTCGCGCCGAGGTCTTCCTGAACCAGCAACTCGTCGGCTACGACATGATCGCCGAGACGCCGTTCGAGTGCGACGTCACCGGCAAGATCAAGCCGGGAGAGACTAATACGCTCGCCGTGAGGATCACGAACCCCGGCGGGCGGATGGAATGGGCGGACGGCGGCACGTTCGCCTGGGGCGACTACAGGATCCCGTTCAGCCACGGGTTCGGCGGCATCAACAGCGGCGTCAGGCTCGAACTCCGGCCGCGTGTCTACATCGACAACGTCTTCGTGATGAACCACCCCGACCCACGCAAGATCACGGTCCGCTGCGAGGTAATCAACACAACCGGCAAGCCGGTAAGCGCCATGTTGTCGACTCTGATTGCTGAGACCGGCGATCGGCACGAGGCTCGTGTGCGATTCTCCCCAGGCAGCGGCCGCGTCGAGTTCGAGATTACCGATCCAAAGGCAAAGCTCTGGAGCCTGGACAAGCCCAATCTCTACAGGCTTCGCACTATCCTCAAGTATGGCGCCAGCGCGGACGAGGTCGATACGAACTTCGGCTTCAGGTCGTTTGAGGTGCGTGGAGTCGGGCGGGATGCGCAGTTCCTGCTCAACGGCAAGCGGATCGTACTGCGGTCGGCCATCAGTTGGGGGTTCTGGGGCATCAACGGTCTCTGGCCGGACGAAGAGATGGCCAAGCGCGAGATCGTCAACGCGAAGAAGATAGGGCTCAACTGCCTGAACTTCCATCGCTGCATCGGCAGGCCGCTCACCCTTAACCTGCAGGACAAGATGGGTCTGCTCCGATACGAAGAACCCGGCTCCGGCGATAACGTGCTCAACCATGATGCTTTCGCCGCCAAGTACGAGCTGGAGAAGACACTGCGGATGATCAAGCGCGACCGCAGCCACCCAAGCCTGATCATGTACTGCATCCACAACGAGTGGGGACCTGATCCGAATGACCCGAAGCTGGCCGACGTGCTAGAGCAGATGCACAAGGCCGACCCGACGCGTTCGATCGTGACCAAGTCGGGCATTCCGCCGCAGGGACAAGCGTTCTATCTGCCTTACGAGGACAAGCTCCGCAAAGATGACGGGACGGGCTACTCGGGCTGGCGTGACGAGCACACCGTCGGCGGCCCGGGGATGTATATCGACAGCCTCTACGAGGGTCCCGGGAGTTGGTCGCACAAGTCAGATGACAAGCGCCAGATCGTGTTCTGGGGCGAGATGCTCGGAGCGGGAGTGCCGGACAACCTGACTCCGATCGTCGATTTCTACAAGCGCACCGGGCGGACCGGTTACGACAAGGACGACGAAGAGGAACAGTACGCGGCGTTCGACTCGTTCCTGGACAAGCGCGGGTTCAGGAAGGCATTCCCCACGGTTCAAGATATGACCCGCAGCATCGGCGACAAGCAGTACTGCTTCTGGGGACGGATGCTCGAGAATGGCCGAATCAGCGACCCGGTGGACTGCATGGTCGTGAGTGGATGGGAAAGCCAGACCATCGAGAACCACTCCGGCCTGGTGGACTGCCACCGCTACCTGAAGGGTGACACGGATCTGATCTCATACTACTGCCGGCCGGTGTACGTCGCCATCAAATCGCGCAATCTCGTGCTGGAGACGGGCGAGACGCTCACAACCGACCTGCATATCGTCAACGAGGTCGGCTTGCACGGCGACGCCGAGCTGACGTTCAGCGTCACGGGGCCGTCGGGCGAGCAGTTGTTCAGCCGGAAGATCCCGGTGAAGGTGACCGGTGGCAGCGTCTATGGCGAGCTGCTCGCGCCCAACGTTCAGACCACTCTCTACAACGTGCCGGGCTACTACACCCTTCACGCGGCGCTCACGCAGGGCGGCAAGCGGCTAGCAGAGGGGCGCGAGAGGATATTCGTCACCGAGGCTGCGGCGCACCCGATCGAGGCCCACGGCGCGATACGTGACTACGGCGGCAAGGCCAAGTCGTTCCTGGCAGAGCGCGGCATCAAACTCGAAGACTACTGGAGCACGCTGGGCAAGCTGGATTACGTAATCCTGGCGGGCGACACCGAGGGCGGAGTTCACGGCGATACGGGCCGGACCGACCACACGATAGACAACACCAGGGATCAGGTGCTCTATCAGACCCAGGTCCGCAACGCGCCAGAGGACTTCTGGGCGGTTGTGTCCGATATACCGAACGGGCACTACAAGATCACCCTCAAATTCGCGGAACTCGACTTCGACAGGCCCGGCGCGCGCGTCTTTGACATTGCGATCAACGGGAACACGGTGATCGCCGACCTGGACGTGTTCAAACAGACGGGCGGCAAATATCGCGCGCTTGATAAGGTCGTGGAAGCCGACGTCACGGATCATCGAATTCGGATAACCTGCCCCAGGGCCAAGGCAGGAATCGCGATGCTCTGTGCGTTCCAGCTATCGGGCGCGGAGACGACGATCAGCGTCAACTGCCAGGGGCCACAATACACGGATTCACAGGGCGTGACGTGGTCCGGCAACTGGCAGCCTACGGACTTCCCGGCCGACGTGTTCGACCGCGTCAAGACCGACGGCACCACACTGATATTCTGGCCGAACGGCACCGATCTGGCTGAGCGTATCTTCAAGAAGCTCGCGTCGCAGGGGATTCTGCAATACAACGGCGAGGTCGGCGGCGGACGGATGCCGTGGATGGGAATGTGGTCGGTGGTTCGCGAGCATCCGCTGCTGAGAGGCCTGCCGGTCAATACCGCGCTGAACTGGGAGTATCAGACCAGCGGCAGCAATGGCTTCATGGTCGATGGTGACGGCGTGGAGTGGATCGCCGCGTTCGGCCGCGACCACGACCGCAACATCGGCGCGTCCCTCGTGACGGTCCCCTACGGCAAGGGCGAGATCATCGTCAACTGCGTCGGAAACGTGTATGGCTCGCTCTGGCGGCATCCCGAGTGCTCCCCGGCGACACCCGTAGCCCGCCGGATGCTGCTCAATACGATCGAGTACGCGACGCGTGAAAAGGAAGTGGCGAAGTGAGTGTGCGCGCGTACGCCGCAGTTCTGCTTGTCCTATCCGCCTGCGCGAGTGCGCACTCATACACCGGCCCGACCGGAATGGCGGCGCTGCAGGACATCGACGGCTTGCCGAAGTGGCAGGACGGCGTCAAGATGCATCAGTTCTCGAGCTACGACCGCGGCGGCGGCAACTACGACTCGGGCAACTTCCTCGAAAAACGCGGCAATGAATACGTGATGATGGATGCCACCGGCCCCGGGCAGGTCTGCAGGCTGTGGCTGACCAACGCGGGGCCGAATCATCACATCCGTGTGTATATCGACGGCGATGCGAAGCCACGTGTCGATCTCACAGTCACGGAGCTTTTCAGCGGCGCGATCTATCCGTTCGTATGGCCGCTGGTGGGTAACGACACAGTCTCGAGCGGGGGCTATTACAGCTACGTGCAGATACCATTCCGCAAGGGCTGCCGCGTCACCACGGACTGCAAGGACCTCTACTACAACGTGCAGTATCAGGCATTCGACAACGCCGGCAATATGCAAAGCTATCCCGGCTATGCCGATCCCCGTGCGGCGATCGCGGCGTGGCGCAGCATCGGGCACGTGTCGTCGGCGAAGAGCTTCACGAAGACCGTTACCGCGCCCGCCAATGGAATCGCCGAACTGCTCGATTTCAAGGGCTGCGGGCGGATAGTGTCACTCAAGATCAGCGTTCCGGGGCTTGGCAAGGACGAGCAATCGCAGGAGATCGTCCGGAACCTGTGGCTGCGCATCGTATGGGATGATGAGAAGAAAGCCGCCGTTGACGCGCCTCTTGGGCCGTTCCACTGCGCGTGGTTCCCGGACTCGACCGCTAGAGGACTCTTCGTCGGGTGCTCCAAACCGGGCGAGTTCTATTGCTACTATCCCATGCCGTTTGCGAAGCGTGCGCGAATCGAGTTGGTCAACAAGACAGGCGAGCCCGTGTCGGGGATCAAGGCTGATGTGGCGGTGCGAGAGTCCGCCGCGGACGCGCGTGATCTGGCGGCGCACTCGGAGGGTCGGTTCCGCGCGGTCTACTCCAGCCGGACGATGAACGAGGGCGACCCCGACTACGTGTTCGCCGATCTCAAGGGCTCGGGCATCGCGCTCGGCGTCTCAATGTGGATGAAGGGCGCTCCCGAGCGCGGCCAGGGGTTTCTGGAGGGTGACGAGCGCATCTACTACGACGGCAGCGCCAAGCCACAACTCCACGGCACGGGCACCGAGGACTATTTCAACGGCGGCTACTACTTCGACAGAGGGCTGTTCAGCCTGCCGTTGCATGGCTACACCGGCCGCCGCTACGAGCTGCGCGATCAGGAAGCGATGTACCGGCTCTACCTCGCCGACCGCATCTTCTACTCCAACGGCTTCCGGGCTGGAATCGAGCACGGAGGGACCAACGATCAGGCCGGTGATTACGAAAGCGTTTTCTACTACTACGACCTCGGGCCGGCCAAGCCGAGGCCTAACGCATCAGCACCTGCCAAAGCCCCATCCGCGAAGCAGATCTCCATTGCCGGGCGAGTCACCATAGATGGCGGCGGCGCTGCTGCAGGGGCCATCGTGACTGCGCGTAAGCCGGACGGCATGGTGGCAGGTTCGGCGCTGACCCACCCTGACGGGGGATTCGAGTTGGCGGGTCTACCCGCAGGCAAGTACGACCTGAGGGTAGAAAGCCCGGCTACCGTGCCGTACACGCTCTACGACGTAACCGTCGCCGGCACGAAGCCCACCGCCGTGCAGGTCACGGTCAAGTCGAGCTGCGCGGACATTCTCAAGGATGGGCGCTTCCAGAATGGGTTCGCAAACGGCGTCGCGAAGGGCTGGGATGCGTTCCATACTGAGAGCTACGATGGCGAGTACTCCCAGGGCGACGGCACGGTTCAGCGCATACACATGCCCGAGCCCCCGGACGGCGATTGGTACGTCGGGCTGCGGCAGAAGCTCGACGTCGTTCCCGCCCAGCTATACACGTTCTCGGCGGAGGCGATGACGCTGTTCACCGGCGATGAGGAGAACCCGTGGGACAACGTGATGGCGAAGCTGTGTTTCCATCCCAAGGGCAGCGAGGACTTCCGCAGCCGCGACACCAAGCATTTCCTCTTCCCGGCTGAGCACGGCAGTTGGTATAGGCTGAGTCAGGAAGTGGCGACAGTGGGTGACACCGCGACGGTGTATCTGGCGGCGTGGCGCAAGTTCCCGAGGGGCGGAAGCCAGGCCGACGTAGAGTTCCGCAACGCGAGCTTCGTGGGACCGACCGTTCCCCCACCCGCGCCAAAGATTGTACGCAGCACGTGGCAGGGCCCCACGATCGAACTCGATTGGAAGCCGGATGAGGCGGCCAACGAGAGTTGGTACGCGATCAGCAAGTCGAGAAACGAGCGCGATATCGTGGTGCCGTGGACACGAGCAGCAGGCCGATCGGCCCTGGTCAAAGACGCACGTGTGAAGAGCGGAATGCGCTGTTTTGTCCTGGCAAAGTGCGTGAACTCGCGGGGCGTGGAGAGCGAGATTGCGGTGGCTGCGATCAAGTGAGATGAGGTCTGAGATGAGGAGGGTGTTCAGTTCTCCGGGAATTTGCGCCCCGCTAGCCCTGAGTGCGAAGCGTTCGAATGGCGGTCTGTGAAGCCACCGCGCTTCGCCTACCGCGATCCTACGGACGCTGTCGCGGCTGCTCAGCGCTAGCAGAGGTACCTACCCATAGACTGAACAGACACGTGATGAGATTGTGTTTGACGACTACGGTGCTGCTGGCGGTGATTGTTGCGGCTCTCGCCGTTTCCTGTATGGCGGGCGGAGGCGTGCTCTGGCAAGTCGGGAAATGCGACGGCAGTTACGCCGAATTCGGTATCGCCGGGCATCAGGAGAACTACACCCGCGATTTCCCCGGCGGGGCCACATTCGAAGTCGGCAAGGGAGATCCTGCCAAGGATTGGGTCTACATCCAGCCAGGGCCCGACGACAAGTGGGCCGGCGAAGGTGAGCACCCGTTTGAGGTCGTGTTCAACCTCGACGAGGTCCCGAAGGGACCATTCGAGCTCAAGGTCGATCTGGTGGACGTCAGCCCCACCGACGCGCCGACGCTGCGAGTCCGCATCAATGACAACGTCTGCTCCTACGATCTCAAGGCTGGTGCTTCTCAGAAGTCTCTGACCGATCCCACGAAAGGCCGCTCGCAGAGCGTGCTGATGTGTGCGGCCGGCGGGTTCCTGCACCAGGGCAGAAACGTCGTGAACCTCACGATCACGAAGGGCTCATACGTACTCTATGACTGCATCAGCCTGTCGCAGATCGACAAGGCTCCACACGTCGTGCAGGGCCTGACACTCCGGCCCACGTTCCTGTTCAAGAAACGCGGAGACAGGCTCTATCAGATAGAGTACGCCACATTCGACCTGTTCCAGGACCTGCCAAGCGTGCGGACCGAGCTTACAAGCGATAGTGGCCTCAAGCTCGAGCAGGATTTCAGAGACGTTCGAAGCGGCACGCGAAACCTCGAGCTTGAGATCCCTGCCCCGATGAGCCGCACGGAGAAGGTTGCCCTGAAGCTGCACGCCGGCGATGAGATCTTCGAAGCCCGCGGCGAGATCGTGCCTCAGAAGCAGTGGAAGGTCTACCTGATGCCGAGCACGCACCTGGACATCGGCTACACCGACATTCAGGACAAGGCTCTCAAGGTACACCTCGACAACGTGGACCGGGCCCTGGATTGGTTCAACCGCTTCCCGCACTTCATCTGGAACCTCGAGGGATCGATCATCGCGGACGAGTATCTCAAGAAGGGTTCCCGCGGCAATGACATGCTCGATATGGGCGCGTGCGGCAGGATCGGCGTGATGGGGTTCTACGCAAACGAACTCACCGGCATCTGCTCCAGCGAAAGCCTGAGCCGGCTCATCGACTTCTACGATTTCCTGCGCAAAGCGCACGACGTCGAGTCGGACTGCGCGATGATGAACGACGTTCCGAGCATGGTCGGGACAGTGCCGATGATCCTTGCGGGCCACGGCATCAAGTACCTCAGCCACGGCATGAACTTCACGCGCGCCAGAGGCGATCAGGAGCCGATGCAGCGGCCGTTCTACTGGGAGTCTCCCGACGGCAGCAAGGTGCTAATGTGGAAGCTGGCAGGCTACGCCCAGTCGGCTGAACTGACCGACCTCGACGACGAAGGCAATGTGCAGCTCTGCAGGGACAGGGTCAGTTCGCTAATCAGCGAGTTCGCGAGGCGCACGGACTACCCGTTCGATGCCATTCTGATGCACGGCGCGTATGGCGACAACTGGGGCAGCGGGGTATCCATTGCGGAGGTCCCGGAGCAGTGGAACAAGCTCTACGAGTATCCCAAGCTGGTCTTCTGCAAGGGCAAGGAGTTCTTCCAGTACATCGAGGCCAACTTCGCCAAGGACATTACGACGGTCAAGGGCGACGGAGGCGGATGGTGGGAGGACGGAGCCAACTCCTCCGCCCACGAGACCGGCATCACACGCGTAGCCAAAGAGCAACTGGTTACGGCAGAGAAGCTGACTTCTCTATGCGACCGCGACTACCAGCGGGCGGTCGGGGACAGGTTCTCGGATGCGTGGAGGAACGTGCTGCTCTACGACGAGCACACCTGGGGATCAGCCTGCAGCATAGATGATCCGACCAATCCGGCGCAGCTCGCGCAGTGGGCGGTCAAGAAGTCGTTCGCGGACAACGCGGCCGATGCAGCGAGGAAGCTGCTCGACGAGTCCGCGGACAAGTTCGCGTCGCAGATTCACGCGGCGAAGGATTCGGTGCTGGTGTTCAACCCGTCGAGCTGGCCAAGAAGCGGGATCGTATGGTACTCGCTGCCGGAGGGCAATATGGCCGAGTTCGTCGCCGACTCAGTTCCGCCTATGGGCTATAAGCTCTTCGATGTGCCGAAAGCCGGCGCCGGCTCGGTCCCGGTAGACGGCGACGCCGTTCTCGACAACCGCTTCTACACCGTCAAGTTCGATCCTAAGACCGGCGCGGTCATGAGCATCTTCGACAAGGATCTTAAGCGCGAAGTGGTCGATTCCTCGACCTACGGCCTGGGCGGTTATCTCTACGCCACAGCAAAGAACCCCGGCTCGCTGCTGGGTTACAGCACCGAAAAGCCGGATATCAAGCTGGACGAGGTGGCCGCGACGTCGCTGATCAAGAGCGTGTCCGACGATCTGCAGTCGATGATCGTCACGGGCGAGGTCGCAATGGCGAAGAGCTACAGGTCTCGCGTCGTGCTCCACAACGATCAGAAGCGCATCGACTTCATCTGCGATATCGACAGAATCCCTAATCGGGCCAAAGAGGCGGGCTACTTTGCGTTCCCGTTTGCGTTCAAGAACCCTACCATCCGGCTGGAGATACCTGACGGCGTAATTCGCCCCGAGATCGACCAGATCAAGGCCGCGTGCAAGGACTGGTTCTGCGTGCAGCAGTTCCTGACGGTTGCGGATGACTCAGCGGCCGTAGTTTGGACCGCGCTGGACTCCCCGCTGGTCACGCTCGAGGACATCAATCGCGGCCAGTGGTACGATCACCTGAAGATCGAGAACGGCAGCGTGTTCGCGTACGTATTCAGCAACTACTGGTGGACGAACTACAAGGCCGACCAGGAGGGTCCGCACACATTCCGGTTCGCTCTCACAAGCGGCAAAAGTTTCACCGATGCGGAGGCGAAGCACTTCGGTGAGTCGGTGCAGTCGCCGATGGTGGCGAGGTATGTCAAAGCAGGAGGAGGCACCAATTCCGCGGCTTCGCAGAGCTTTGTCTCGGTGGACGGCGGTGACTTCGTGGTTCAGGCGGTAATGCCCGCGCGGTTCAGTGAGGGCACGGTCATCCGGCTCAGGGAGATGAATGGGAAGAGCCGTGAGGCGACGCTGAAGGTGAACGGAATCAGCTATGATAAGGCCTATCTGTGCAATCTTGCGGAAGATGAGCTGCAGCAGCTCGACGTGAAAGACGGCATCATGCGAGTGCCGTGCCGGCCGCTGGGGCTGGCGACCGTGCTGCTGGAGCGACATCAAGAGGAGGAGGAATAGATGACCTATAGGGCGGCAGTGATAGGCTGCGGAGGCATATCGCGCTTCCACACGCGAGGCTACCTTGCGAGCCCGGGCGTCGAGGTAGTCGCGGCGTCCGATCCGAGCGACGAGGCAAGGGCGCGCTACGCCGAGGAGTTCGGCATCGAAACGTTCGCCGACCCCGAGGAGATGCTCGACGCCGTAAAGCCGGACCTCGTCAGCGTATGCACCCCTAATCCGACCCACGCCCCACTCACAATCATGGCGGCAGACAAAGGTGTTAGGGGAATCGTCTGCGAGAAGCCGATGGCGATGACGCTGCCGGACGCCGACGCGATGATCGCAGCGTGCGAGAATGCGGGCGTGCGACTGATAGTGAGCCACCAGAGGCGGCTGGAGCAGTCGTTTATGGTCGCCAAGGCTCTTCTGGACTCTGGAGCGATCGGCAGGCTGCTTCGAATGGAAGCCAGCATCGGCGACTGGGACCTGATGTCGTGGGGAACCCACTGGCTCGACATATTCAGGTTCTACAACGACGACCAGCCGACCGAGTGGGTGTTCGGGCAGGTTCAGGTGAGCGATCCAAAGAAGGCGTTCGGACACAGCGTGGAGCGCTCGGGCATCGCCAAGATCGGATACGCAAACGGCGTCGAAGCGATATATCAGGGCGGCGGCGTGGCGCACGGCATGAGCAACCGCCTTTTCGGGACTGAGGGCGTGATCGAGGTCGAGCCTTGCTGTCCGGAGGGCATCGGCGGCCCCATTCGACTCCTCAACGCGACAAGCGGAGGATGGAAGATCGTCGATATTCCCGATGAGGACCATATCCAGCAGCCGTTCGCGCGAGAGATGGCTACATTCATCCAATGCCTGGAAAGCGGAGCGGCCCACCCGCTCGACGCCCGACTGGCGCGAGAAGTGCTGGCGCAGATCATCGGGATATTCGAGTCCTCGCGGTCCCGGCGGCCGATCAAGTTCCCGGTTCAGATCGAGGACAATCCGTTCATGTCGATGCTGGAGGACAACGAGAAATGAAACTTGCTCTGCATCCCGCAACGTGCGGCGGAGACCCGGACGTGATGGCGGATTACTGCCGCTATATGGGCGTTACCGATCTGTTCTACCAGTTGCACGATGTCGAGGGCTACCGCGACGGTGGATTCGATAACCCCGACGCTCTCATTGCCTTGGCCGACAAGTTCCGCGCGGTCGGGCTCAGGATCACAGCCATCAACGACTTCCTGCCCAACTCCGCTGATGAACTCGATAAGAGGCGCGAGGGCCTCGCGTCGACCGTCGACGCGCTTGCTCAGGCGGGCATCGAGACGCTGATCCTGTTCGTGCTTCAGCAGCAGCAGGACGACATCCGGCAGTCCCTGGTGCGCCTGTATGAGGAGCTTGTCCCAAGAGCCGGGGCCGCAGGCGTAAACATCGCCACACACGGACACTGGTGCGACGGCCATATCGCCTACAACGCCGAATCCCTGCGGCGGATCGTCGATATCTGCCCCGAGCCCGCAAACGGCATCTGCCTGTGCGCGGGGTGTTTCTACCAGGCGGGAGACGACGTAGATGAGGTCGTTCGGAATATGCCGGAGCGGATCCACGCGGTTCACATCAGGGATACGTCTGCAGTAGGCGGATGCGATCTCGAGGAGCGCGCGCTGGGGTCGGGAACCGTGCCGATCCCGGACACGCTGGCGGCGCTGAGAGATATCGGCTATAGAGGACTCGTGATTCCGGAGCATCTATCCGGCGTCAGGGCGCAGGCCAACATGGAAGTGACGCACGCGCACGCCGTAGGATACCTGCAGGGCATTATCGCGTCTCAGCAGGGAGGATAAACGCCTGCCGAACGCCAATATGACCATGTGATTAATCGGTTTACCGCGCAGTTTCTCCGCTCAAGTCTCAGGAGGTGTTTCCCTTGGCAAGACTCGTCAACATTGTGATTCTGGCTCTACTGGTGTCGTTGTGCGCCGCTGCAGGCGTTTCCGCGGCTTCAGGCTCGACATGGAAGTCCGATGCCGCGAAGATAATGCCCGCGCTGGCACTCGATGAAGGGCACTGGTGGGCGCTTGGCTCGTGGGTCTGGGTAAAGTCCGAAGAAGCCAGGAAGTTCTGGGGCGACAGGCCCATGCCTCCTGACAACAACTTCGATGTAACCGCAACGTACCAGGGGGGTAGGCGCGGAGAAGTCAAATGGAAAGAAGTCCCGGAATGGGACCAGGACGGGAAGGTCTACGACGTAGCCAAAGTCGCTGACATGGAAGACTCCAAGGACGCGATGCTTGCCTACATCTACCGCCGCATCGACTCACCGGCCGATGTTGATGTCATTCTGTATCTGGGCTTCGACGACGGCGGCGTACTCAACGTGAATGGCAAAGTCGTCTTCACCCGATTCTACTACAGGAGCACCGAACCCCGACAGGAAGCAATCCCGATCCACCTCAAGAAGGGTCGCAACGACATCCTGCTCAAAATCGCCGACAAGGACAACACCAGCTCGGCCGCGTTCGTGTTCGAGCTGAGGCCGAACGTCTCGCCGGCGAAGTACGCTTCTGCTCTGGAGCAGCTCATCACCCTCCACCCCGACGACACAGCGAACGTGCTGGACGCGAAAGTCCGGCTGGTGAATCTGTACAGGCAGATGGGCGAGCTCAACAAGGCAGATACGCTGTCCGCCGAAGTCCGGGCAGACGCCAACGCGACCAAGGATCAGAGAGAGCTGATGCTCGAATATACCAAGAGCCGACCCACCGGCATCGGTCTGGTCAAGTCCGGCGCGATATCCAACGGCAGAGCGGTCTTTGACACCGCCAAGGGCAAGCTCTATGTGGGATACTGGGAGGACACCGCACCGCGAGTCACGTTCGTTCCGACCGGCGTCGCGTGGCCCTACCCTGCTTCGCAGAGGCCGGTTCCGGTCGAGTTCGACCGGCCCAACCATAGCAAGGCGCTCGAGATCGTGGATGCGGGTGACCGGTTCGTGGTGAAGGGCACGAAGATCAATGCGGAAGTGCTCAAGGATGGGGCGGGCGTGATCTTCGACAGCCCCGAGACCCGCAGGTTCGTTGAGCTCGGCATGCTCGACGAGATCAAGCGCGTCGAATGGTCGGAGATGAGAACCTATAGGGGCCCGTTCGAAGCCATCGCGTTTCACCTCAACGCCCGCGAGGGCGTCTACGGCATGGGACACCGCTACGATGCATTCAACCGCAGGGGCCGCTTCAACACCATCGGCAACTGTGACCGCGGCTTCGGCGAGACTCACTTCTCGCTGCCTTACTTCACTACTCAGGGACACGATGCGCTGTTCGTGAACACGTTCGGCGACGGCGATATCGACGTGGATCGGGTGCAAACCGAAAACGTCGCGCTCTCGCGGATCATGGAGAGCGTTGTCGACTTCTTCTACTTTGCCGGCGAGCCGAAGCAGTTGGTACGGCAGTATGTTGATCTCACAGGCCACACCGTGATGCCCCCGGACTGGACGCTGGGCGTGTGGTTCTCGCGCAACTCCTACGAGGACGAAAACGTCGTGCTCGAAGTCGCGAAGAACTTGCGCAAATACAACGTCCCTGCGCACGTCCTGGTGCTAGAGGCTTGGAGAGAAGGCGGCGGAGACTGGATGAAGTGGGGCAAAGAGAAGTGGCCGAACCACGAGGAGATGTGCCGCAAACTCCACGAGATGGGCTTCAAGGTCGTGATTTGGACCATGCAGTTCCACTCGTTCAACGTGAAGAACCCTGCCCCCTATGAACAGGAAGCGCTGGCCAATCACTACTTCAACATGTCCGGCGACCAGGCCGCGGGCTACGACCCGAAGGCGGAAGAGTGCTCACTGCTCGTGGACTTCTTCAACCCCGGCGCGGTCAAGTGGTGGGAGGACTGCTACAAGCAGCTCTTCGACCCTGTCACCGGCATCGACGGCCTCAAAACCGACATCGGCGAGAACAACTACGGCACGATGTATCCGGGCTGGAATGACGTCAACAACATCTATGCGCTTGGCTACCTGCGAACTGCGTGGGAGCTGACGAAGAAGGTTACCGGCCAGGGCATGATCTTCGCCCGCACCGGCACGGTCGGCACCCAGCGCTACCCCATCATCTGGGCCGGCGATCACATGACGTGGTTCCAAGGCTCGCAGGACGCGCTAAATGCGATGCTGAGCGACGGGCTCTGCGGCTACGCGTGGACAAGCTTCGATGTTGGTGGACTCTTCGGCGACTTGGACAAACACACCTACGTGCGCATGGCGCAGATGGGCGCGTTCTGCCCGATCATGCAGTGCCACGGGATGGGCAAGCGCGAGCCATTCGACATCGGCGACTACAAGGAAGAGGCCGTGGACGTATTCAACCAGTACGCGAATTGGTATATGCAGCTCAAGCCCTATCGGATCGCGATGGGCGAGAAGGCGGTCAAGACCGGCGTGCCGATCATGCGGCCGCTGTGGATGGAGTATCCGGACGATCCCGCATGCTATGACGCGGAGTACCAGTATTTCTTCGGCGACGATGTCCTGGTGGCCCCGTACATGGCCTACGACAACACCCGCGATGTCTACCTACCCAAGGGCGAGTGGATAGACTGGTGGACCGGTCAGACCGTCAAGGGCGGTCGCACACTCAGCGTCACGATGCCGCTGGAGAAGATGCCGATCTATGTCCGGCCGGGATCGTCTGTGCTGAAGATAGCCCCGGGAGTGAAATGAGAAGACTGGTTACAACTGCAGCAATGCTGTTCCTGGCCTGCGCGTTTGTGAACGCGCAGGCCGTCGACTTGTACAAGGACAAGGTGCTGTACGGGGTTACGACCGCACACCTCGACACCATCTGGAAGTGGACGATTCAGGACACCATCCGCCAGGATATCCCAAAGACGCTCCGCCAGCAGTTCGAACTGATGGACCGTTACTCGAACTACACGTTCAGCTTCGAGGGTGCGTACCGTTACATGCTGGCCAAGGAATACTACCCCGAGGACTACGCCAAGCTCCGACACTACATCGACAACGGGCAGTGGCGCGTGGCGGGCAGCTCGGTAGACGCGGGTGATACGAACGTGCCTTCGCCGGAGTCGCTGATTCGGCAGATACTGTACGGCAACGGGTTCTTCCGCAAGGAGTTCGGCAAGACCAGTGTCGATATCTTCCTGCCGGATTGCTTTGGATTTGGCTACGCGCTGCCGTCGGTTGCGGCTCACTGCGGCTTGAGGGGGTTCTCCACGCAGAAGCTCTCCTGGGGGGCGGCGGACGGGATACCGTTCGACATCGGCACGTGGGAGGGTCCTGACGGGTCGAGCATCGTCGCCGCGCTCAAGCCGGGTGATTACATCGCCACCGCGGACAGGGACTACGCCGAAGATGCGGGCTCGATAGAGAAGGTCGAGGCGCTCGGGAAGCTGTGCGGTGTCTACGCGGGCTATCGTTACTTTGGTTGCGGTGACGAGGGAGGGTCGCTGAATTCGGAGCAGGTCGGCTGGCTTGAGACAAGCGCAGATGATAGGACCGGGCCGATCCGATTCCTGAGCGCGGGGTCGGACCAGTTGTTCCGGGACTTGACGCCGGACCAGGTCGCGAAGCTGCCGCACTACAAGGGCGAGCTTCTGATGACGACGCACGGCGTCGGCTGCTACACCGCTCATTCGGAGATGAAGCGGATGAACCGCAAGAACGAACAGCTTGGCGATGCTGCCGAGCGGTCGGCAGTGGCGGCGGACTGGCTGGGTGGGATCAAGTACCCCACGGATACGCTCCGCCAGGCGTGGATCCGTTTCCTGGACCATCAGTTCCACGACGACATCACCGGCACCAGCATCCCGCAGGCCTACGTGTTCTCGTGGAATGACGAACTGCTTTCCCAGAACCAGTTCGCATACGTGTTCTCCGACTCGGTCGGTGCGGTCTCACGCGCGCTGGACACGCAGGTGAAGGGTGTGCCGGTGGTAGTCGTGAACCCGCTGTCGATCAGGCGGCAGGACGTTGTTTCGGCGCGTGTCACTCTGCCCGATCGATCGGCTCACGCGGTGCGCGTGTTCGGGCCGGACGGCAAGGAAGTGCCGTCTCAGATAGTGAATCGCCGAGGAAGCGAGGTCGAGGTTCTTTTGCTCGCCGATGTGCCATCGGTAAGCTTCTCGGTGTTCAGTGTCGTTCCGTCCTCGACCCCCTACCCCGCAGACAAAGCGCTCTCCGTATCGCGCGACAGCATGGAGAACTCCAGATACAGAGTGAAGCTTGATGCGAACGGCGACGTCGCAAGCATGCTGGACAAGGCGACCGGCAAGGAACTGCTGGCCGGGCCGATGCGGCTCGAACTGCGCAGAGACAATCCCGACGGGTTCTTCTCGTGGGAGATTCCGTATCGGGACGATGCGGCTCCGCCACGTGGACACGTGGAGGGACCGGTAACGATCAGGATCACCGAGCGCGGGCCGGTGCGTGTGTCGCTGGAGATAGTGCGGCACGCGGCGGATTCGACGTTCGTCCAGACGCTGCGATTGGCCAACGGGAGCGCCGGCGACCGGCTGGAGTTCGACACGCGGATAGACTGGAAGGGCCTGGGAACTCTGGTGAAGGCGACATTCCCGTTCACAGCGTCGAACCCCGAGGCGACCTACGACCTCGGCCTCGGCACGGTTCAGCGCGGCAACAACACGAAGCAGAAATACGAGGTCCCTGCGCAGCAGTGGGCCGATATGACGGCCACGGACGGCTCGTACGGCGCGGCGGTTCTCAACGATTGCAAATACGGCTGGGATAAGCCCGCGGACGATCTGCTGAGGCTCAGCATCGTTCGGGACCCGGCGGCGGGACACTACGAGGGCATCAACGACGTGGGAGATCATCATCTCACCTACGCGATCTGCGGCCACGCCGGAGACTGGAGACAGGGTGGCGTAGCGTGGCAGGCGGCCCGGCTGAACCAGCCTCTCTATGCGTTCGTCGCTCCCAAGCACTCCGGCCAGCTCGGCAGATCGTTCTCGATGGCGAAAGTGAGCACCCCGCAGGTGGCGATCCGTGCGCTCAAGAATGCCGAGGACAGCGACGAGATCGTTGTTCGGCTTCAGGAGCTTGAGGGCAAGGCGGCCGGCGACGTCTCGGTGTCTTTCGCGACCAAAGTCGTGTCGGCGCGTGAGGTCACGGGCGCGGAGGACGCGCTGTACCCCGCGACTGTCAAGAATGGCAAGCTGGTTGTGCAGATGAAGGCGTATCAGCCGCGGACGTTTGCCATCAAGCTCGAACCGACGAAGACCGCCCTGAGGCCCGTCGCCTGCAAGAGCCTGGCCTTGCCCTACGACCTTAACGCGCTCAGCTTCGACGGCGCGCGCGTGGATTCCGGCGTCGACGGGCGCGGGCACGCCATCCCCTGCGAGCTGTTCCCGCCGTGCGTTGAGTCAGGCGGAATCTCGTTTGCCATGGGGCCCGCGGGCAACGGCAGGAGAAACGCGGTGGCGTGCAAGGGTCAGAAGCTCGCCATCAACCCGAACGGCCCGCGAACCCTCTACCTGCTTGCGGCGTCGGCGGCGGGCGATCGGGACGCGATGCTCAAGGTCGGCAGCAAGCAAGTCAAGCTCAGGATTCAGGACTACACCGGCTTTGTCGGACAGTGGAACAGCCGCGTGGTAGACGGCGAGGTGATCTCCGAGGTCGACCCGAGCAAGGTCAGGCCCGGGTTCATGAAGCCCGAGCCGGTCGCGTGGGTGGCGACTCATCGCCACAACGCAAAGGGCGAAAACGAGCCTTACGTGTTTTGCTATCTGTTCAGGTATCGGATCGATATACCCAGGGGTGCGTCGTCGGTGACCCTACCCAAGGACGACAAGGTGCTGATCTTTGCCGCCACCCTGGCCGAGGGGGCAAACGACGACGCCGTCCCGGTCTGCAGGATCGCGGACGGCCCTGAGCGCGTGAACGAGTTTCTGAAAGGGCAAGGCAAGTGAGCATCAGAATTGCACTCCCGGTCACATCGCTGCTGATCGCCCTGCTTGGCGCCGCCTGCGTGGCGCAGGAGCCGGTGATATGGCAGGTGGGCACGCCTGACGGCAGCGGCGCGGAGTTCGGGCTGTACGGCAAGTGGGACCGGTACAAGCAGGACGGGCCGGGCGGGTTGGTGACATATCGCCCAGGTCAGAGCGATCCGGCGAAGAACTGGTACTACGTCCAGCCCGGGCCCAAGGATCAGTCGTGGGCGGGTGAGGGCGACCATCGCTATGAGGTCGTCTTCGACCTGGCCGACAAGCCCAGCGGACCGTACGTGATCAAGCTCGATATCCTCGGCACATCGGCGACGAATCCGCCTGTGCTTAAGATCGGCGTCAACGACCACGTGGAGTTGATCCCACTCAAGCCCGGCACGTCCGATTCGCCGACGGCTGAGGCCGGTCAGGAGCGGCAGACCGTCACGATGTACGTCGCCGGTGGCTGGCTCAACAAGGGCGGCAACTGCATCTACTTCACAGTCCAGGATGGTTCGTGGCTGACCTGGGACAGCGCGTCGTTCGCGAAGTGCACGGCGCTTCCCCGACTGATCAGGAATCTGAAGCTGGCGCCAACCTGTCTATTCAAAGGCCCCGAAAAGCGGCTCAGGCAGGTCGTGCGGGTCTCAATGGATCTGTATGATGAGCAGAGCGCCCTGAACGCCGAGATCAGCACTGAGAAGGGCTGGCGGGTCGAGCGGAAACTCGACGACGTCAGCAGTGGATCGCCGACTTTCGACATGGAGGTTCCGGAGGTCGCGGCTGCGCAGAAGGTGCGCTTGAAGATCACAGCAGGAGGCGAGATCGACGAGTGCGAAGCCGAGCTGCGGCCCGGGCGCCACTGGAAGATATATATGCTCCCCACGAGCCACTTCGACTACGGCTACCACCAGACCCAGGACGGCGCCGCGAAGATCCACCGCGACAACATCGACGACGCTATGGACTACTGCACCACCTACCCCGGCTTCAAATGGGACCTCGAGTCGGCGTTCATGGCCGAGGATTACCTCGCGAATGGCTCCCGGCCGGAGGAGTTCCTGAGGCTCGCGAAGCAGGGCCGGATCGGGGTCCTCGGGCTCTACACCAACACTCTCACCGGCATCTGCACCAGCGAAGGCTTCAGCCACGTCCTCGATTACTACGACTACCTGCGGCATTCCTACGGCATCGGGTCGAAGTGCGCGATGGAGAACGACATTGCGTCCATGGTCGCCACCACGCCGATGATCCTGCGCGAACACGGCATCAAATACCTCAGCCACGGAGTCAACACCGTTCGAGCCAAGGGCAACGATGAGACCGCCCATACGCCTTTCTACTGGGAGGCGCCGGATGGGAGCAAGGTGCTGACGTGGGAGATAGTCGGCAACTACGCCGAGGCCGGCGAGATAACCGAACTCGACGACACGGGCAACATGCCCTCGGCCAAGATCAGAGTTCAGAGCATTATCTCCGACTACGAGCACCGCGCGGACTATCCGTTCGACGCAATCCTGATGCACGGCGGCTACGGTGACAACTGGCCCATCGGCCGCGGCCTGGCCCGAGTTCCTGACGAGTGGAACAAGACCTACACCTACCCGAAGATCATCTTCTCCAACGGCCCGGAGTTCTTCCAGTACGTCGAATCCAAGTTTGGCGCTGATATCACGACGCGCAAGGGCGACTGCGGCGTCTGGTGGGAGGACGGAGTCGGGTCGTCCGCACGCGAGACCGGACTGAACCGTGTTGCCGAGGAACGGCTGGTTACTGCGCAGAAGATCGCCTCGGTATGTTCACCGGACTTCCAGCGCAAGACCGCGGCCGAGTTTGCCGAGGCGTGGCGCTGGGCAATGCTGCACGACGAGCACACATGGGGCGCAGAGGGCAGCGTGTGGCACCCGGAGTCCAAGCCGGCCATCGAGCAGTGGGCTGTCAAGAGAACGTTCTCCATGTACGCCGACGAGCAGTCCAACAGGCTGCTGCGCAAGGCGATGGACGAGTTGTGCGGCGGTTTGCGTGTCGGCAAGGACAGCGTCCTAGTCTTCAACCCATCGAGCTGGGCTCGCAGCGAGTGGATGGACTTCGAAGGCCGGGGTGGACACGCGCTGTCGCTGTACGCTGACTCCGTTCCGCCGATGGGGTATAAGGTCTTCCCGCTTTCCAGGGCTGTGCCGTCAAAGCAGCAGCCCGTCCCAGGGAACACGCTGGAGAACCGCTACTACAGGATCACGTTCGACGCGGCGACCGGCGCAGTTGCGAGCATATTTGATAAGGATCTGGGCCGCGAACTCGTTGATCCCAAGCCCTATGGCGCGAACTGCTATCTCTACGTTTCCGGCGGCGACACGGACGACTGGAGCGGCCCGAACGCCTCAACGCTCCAGGTGAACGTGCCGTCCGGGGCGCGCTTCGAGAAGTTGCAGTCGCCCGGCGCGCATGTGATGAAGATCAGCGCCGAGGCGATGAACGCGAAGGACTTCTCGAGTGAGGTCATTCTCTACCACAACTGCAAGCGCATCGACTTCGTCAACAGAATGGACAAGGTCGAGACGCTAAAGAAGGAGGGCGGCTACTTCGCGTTCCCGTTCGCATTTAAGAACCCTCAGATCAGGCTTGAGATTCCGGATGGCGTGATACGGCCCGAGATCGATCAGCTTCCAGCGGCGTGCCGCGATTGGTACTGCGTGCAGAACTTCGCGACGATATCAGACGGCGGCGCGGCTGTCGCGTGGAGCGCAGTCGACTCTCCTCTGGTGACCCTGCAGGACGTGAATCGCGCGCAATGGCGCGATCACATCAAGATCGAGAACGGCAGCGTTTTCGCCTACGTCTTCAACAACTACTGGTTCACCAACTACAAGGCCTCGCAGGGCGGCCCGCTCACGTTCAGGTTTTCGATGACCAGCGCGCGCTCGGTCTCCGACATACAGGCCAAGCGATTCGGAGAGACCGTCCACCAACCCCTGGTGTGCAAGATCGTGAACGCGACACCGGGCGCGAAGAACTCCACGAGCCGGAGCTTCGTGAGCGTTGCCGGAGATGACATCATCCTCCAGGCTGTGGCCCCGGCGCGCTTCACCGACGGAGTCGTGCTGCGGCTTCGCGAGATGAGCGGAAAGGCAACGACGGCCCGCGTGGACGTGCGCGGCATCAGCTTCAAGCGCGCTTACCTGAGCAACCTTGGCGAAGACAAGCTCAAGGTGCTGGCTGTCAAGAACGGCGCAATCGAGGTCAAGTGCCGCGCGCTCGGGCTCACAACCATCATTCTCGAGCGGTGAGGCTGAACGAGTAGGATCCGGAGCCGATTTCGAATCGCACCCAGTCACCCTCTCGCGCTCCGTCAACGGCGGCGCCGCTCTCGGTTATCGTGAAGTCTTCCCGTCCGGCTGTCGGCAAGAAGATGGTCGCAGAGCTGTTGGCAGGCACCGTCGCATCCAGGTCCACGCCCCGCTCCGTGAGCTTCCAGCACGACGACACCTTGCCTCGGACGGTTTCTACCTCGGCCCTTGCCCACTGGAGATCACCCAGCACGTGCGGCCTCACTTCGAAGCGCTCCCAGCCCGCGTGCCGCGGATCCACCTGCACGCCGGCAAGCACCTTGTAGTACCATTCGCTGATCCAGGTGAGCGCGGGGTGGTTGTGCGAGTTCATGCCGGGGCCGGTTTCGAGCCTCCAGAGCTCCCAGATGGTGGTAGCGTCGTGGCTGAGCATGTAACCCCACCCAGGGTAGGTCTCCTGCGTCGCGATCGTGTAGGCCAAGTCCGCCCTGCCATTCCGGGTCAGCACGTCGATGAGGATCGGTGTGCCCACGATCCCTGTACTGAGGTGGCCTTTGTGGTTCTCGACTACATCGCGCACCAGCGCATCGAAGACCGCTTGTTTGTGCTGGGCCGGCACGATGTCGAGGTAGAGCGGGAATGCGTTCGAGAACTGGCTGCCGTCGCCGTAGGCGCCGGTCTCCGGGTTAAAGAATCTGGCGTTGAACGCGGCCGCGATCTGCTCGAAAAGGGCATCATACTCGGCTGCGTCATCACTCTTTCCCAATGCCCTCGCCATATCCGCAAGAACCCGCGTCACCAGGCAGTAACTGCCCGTGGAGATGAGATCGAGAGGTGTCGTGGCAACGGCTATCCAGTCACCGTAGTTGTTGCGGGTTACGATGAAGTCTTCTGCCTCGCGCCGCAGCATCTCCACGTAGCGCTTGATACCGTCGTAGTGCTGCGTGAGAAGACCCGTGTCGCCTGTGTGCCAATACGTGTACCAAGTCAGCAGAGGATAGGCCGCGGCCCAGATCGGATCGCCTGGGTTGGAGCCCCACACGAACGGAACCGTATCCGGCACCGCGCCGTCCTCGCGCTGGTAGTCCTGGATGTCCGTAAGGAACTTGGTGTAGGCCGACGACATGTCGAAGTTATACAGCAGAGCACGCGATGCGATCTGCGCGTCACCCATCCAGCCCTGGCGCTCGTCGCGCTGAGGGCAATCAGTCGGAACGCTGTGGAAGTTGGTCCGCTGCGTCCACCGGCAGCAGCGCTGGACGGTGTTGAGCAGTTCGTTGGAGCACTCGAATGTGCCGGCGTCGGGCAGGACCGTATGAACGACCCGTCCCCGGATCGAGTCGAGACCGGGGGCGCCGGGAAGACCCTCGACCTGCACATAGCGGAAGCCGTGATAGGTGAAGCGGGGCTCGTACGTCTCCTCGCCCTCACCGCTCAGTATGTATACGTCGGTCGCCTTGCCGGATCTGAGATTCTGCTGGTTGACGGTGCCGTCTTCAAAGAGCGTCTCGGCGTGCCTGAGCGTGACATTCGTTCCGGCAGGCCCTGAGACCTTGAGGCGGCACCAGCCGGAGAAGTTCTGGCCGAAGTCGAATACGTAGACGCCGGGCTTGGGCTCGGCCACAGTCTTCGGCGCGAGAGTCTCGACCACCCTGATCGGCCGGATCGTCTCGGCGCTCAACAGAGGCGCGGGCGAGTCGGCCAGGCTCACCGGCTGCCAGCCGGTATCGTCCGCCCCGGCGATATCCCATCCGCGCTGCTCGATGCGAGCGTCATAGACCTCGCCATTGTAGAGCGAGTTCTCGATGATCGGGCTCGGCGCCCAGATCCAGTGCTCGTCCGTCACTACCGTTGTCCTACTGCCGTCGGTGAACTGGACTTCGAGCTGCAGAAGCAGCCTCGCGGGCTTGCGCCACCAGGCCTGACCGAACATCGCGCCCACGCAGTTGCGGCCGACCGCGAGCATCGAAGTAACGTCGTACGTGGAGTAGCAGACCCTCTTGCTGAACGTCGTGTAGGAGGGCGTCAGGACATCGTCGCCGACTTTGGCGCCGTTGATGCGAAGCTCGTAGTAGCCGAGGCCGGTTACATAGGCCCGCGCCTGCTTGATCGGCTTGTCGAGATCGAACTCCCGCCGCATCATGGGGCTGGCCGAACAGGGCTCACGCGATACCCGGCCGCCATCGGTGAGGTTGTCTTTGCTCCACCCATTCTCTTCGAGGGAGTCCGAGGCGGTCACGGGCGCGCCCGCCGCGATATTCCGGCACATCGGGTCCAGGACTTCGATCTCAGCGAGCGCGAACAGGGGCTTTAGGCCGTCGTGCTGACGCAGCTTCGTGGCGACAACACGCACGTATCGCGCGGTCTGGTCGCCCGTCTCCAAGGTCCACGGTATCATGTCCAGCACGCCCTGGTCGCCGTCGGTGCGGTCGGCTACGATCCAAGAGTCAGCGAATTCCGCATCATCAGAGGCCTCTATCCGGTAACGCACGGGGAAACCGTAGCCGAAGGAATCGTCGCGCCAGTCGAAAGGCCGGGCGTGATACAGCGCGACGGATGTGAAGCGCCTGGGCTCCCCGAGATCGACCTGCACCCACTTGGTCGTGTCGGGGCTGTCTGCAAACTCGGAGTGATAGCCATTTCCCCTGCACTGATCCAGCGCGGTGATCCAGCGCGCCTGCCAGTCGGTCTCGACGAGCAGGGCCATTTCGAACGCTGCCGCGGGGCTGTAATTCGTGGAGACGTCGTTCTCATCCCAGACGCGAACACGCCAGAAACACATCATCCGGCTCTGCAATTCCTTGCCGCCGTATATGATTTGCACTGAGTTCGAAGACTCGATCTTCCCGCTGTCCCAGAGGTCAGGTTTGCCCGCGTTCAGCAGTCCCAGGCTGCTCGCCACCTGGATCTGATAGGCGGTCTGGCGAACGCCCCTGCGCTTGCTGTTCGTTTTCCACGAGAAACCAGGCTTGCGCGTGCCAAGCCCCAATGGATCCTGTTTGTATTCTGTAAGAAGGCCTTCGACCAGCACTTCGCCGGCACTTGCTGAGTTCAGCGACAAATAGTGTTCCTCCAAAGACATAGCCTTGCCGCGCGTCTCTGCGGCAGTTACTTGAGTTCCACGTCATCAACGTAGAAGAAATCCCGTCCTTCGTCCTTATCAATAGAACGTGCGTGGGCAAAAACTGTGATAACACTGGCCCTGGCGACAGCGCTTACGGACTGCTTTTCCCACTTGCCGAGGGTCTTGCTCGGCTCAGACCAGATCACGTTTGCAGACTTCGGGTCACGTCCACCGGTCGGATCAATGCCGATCTTGCGTTCGATAGAACCTTTCTTGCCTTCGTCAACCGCCTGGGTCCAGGCGGTGAGAGTGTATTTGACGCCAGAAACCGCGCTGGCCTGGCCGGCGACGGCGTCATCAAGCCCGTCGCCCCAACCTCCGTTGGCAACGATGCACTGCGCGTGCTTGCCGGAATGCATTAGGTTGAACGGACTGCTCAGCCTCGCGCTGTCCCAGCAGAGGTTATCCCCGAGGCAGTCCCACTGCTTCGCGATCTCCACTACGAAACCGCCTTCGAACCCTGGGTTGCGAACACCGGTTTCGGCGAGGGTCGTGAGGTCGTAGTCTAGAGTCTGCGCCGCGGGCAAGCCTGGGGCTGTGGCACTGATCACATAGTGATAGGTCGTGTTTGGCGAGAGCCCGGTGATCGAGGCAGAATGCTGCTTCGTCGGCTTCTCCTCGGCTCCTATCGACTTGTCCAGCTTGCCTGCCGCATTACCGAGTTGCACCGTGCACCGAGCGTCTGCATCGGTGGCAAAGGTCAGCTCCACCGAAGTCGGACTGACATTGCGGACCGCGATGTCGGAGATCACGATCCTACCCGGCCTCGGGAGCCTCTGATATGCCCAGAACGCGGGCCGGGGCCTAAGGTTCGCATCGCACAGACCAAAGCCATGCGTGGTTTCCTCGAAATCGGCGACGCACAGGTAGTTCGTCTCGGTCACGTAGCGAAACTCGGGATCGGTGATCAGAGTGGTCATGTAGTCGGTGAGACGCTTCGCCTGCTCCTCTTCCGACATCTCGCCGGTGTGAAAGCCGTATTCGGTCAACCACATTTCCAGGTTGCAGTCGCCGTACGCCGCGGCGATGCCCTTGATCGCGCGCAGCTTCGCCATCATGGACTCAGTCTCCCTGTAGGGATGGTCTCCGAAGGCGTCCCACATCGCTCTGCTGCCGTAGTCCTTGGCGCGGAGATCGTAGCAGCCTTTGGCGAAGATCGGGGAGTGTCCGTCGGCATCATCGAGACCGCCCAGGCTCACGACGCACTCAGGATTGCCTTCTTTGAGGCCCTCATACGCCGCCTCCAGCAGCGGCAGGTATTTGTCGAACTGGTTGTATGGCGGCACTTCCCAACCGAAGCCGTTCTGCTCGTTCCAGACCTCGAAGTGATCGGCGTAGCCCTTGTATCTCTGGGCGAGAGCCCTGCAGAACTTCCTGAAGTCCGGGATTGCGGACGGCATCGGGGGCAGGTGCGAAGGCTGGCCGTCTGCCCTTGCCCATCCGGGAGTATTAACGATCAGCAGGTAGGGTCGGATCTGGGGATACTTGCGGCAGTACTTGAGAGTGTCCTCGATCTGAGTCCAGTCGTAGGTGCCCTTCACGGCCTCGATCTCGCGCCAACTCGCGGCTTGCCTAACGCTCGTAGCCCCAGCCTCGGCAATCCTGCGCCAGACCATATCGTCGTAGCCTTGGGGACTGCTGAGCAGGTAGCCGCCAGCGGGGTGGCCGACGCCATACAGCCCGTAGCGGTCGTAATCCTTCGCGCAGCAGGCGCTGCAAGCAGCAATCGCAGCCAGGACGGCGGACACTATAAGCTTCCTCACTCGTGATCTCCCTATCCATGGAATCGACATGCAGGCGATCGGCCTGCCACCTAGCGCAAGACAGGCCCGGGAGGCACGTCCCGGGCCTGCTCGCAAGAATCATTCAGGTCCTATCTGCGACGGCGGATGCCGAAGCCGACAAGTCCCACGAAACCGCTCAGCAGACAGACGATGCTGCCCGGCTCAGGCACCTGGCTGAGGCTCACCTGAAGATTGTCAAAAGCGGCAAGCTCACTGCGACCACTCGGAAAGTCATCGTCAGGGCTGAGGTCGCGATTGTCATTCGACCCAAGGCGCAACTCAACGAAACCGGCAGACGCCGTGAACGTGCCGGTCATGGTGAAGTCAACCCACGTCCCGCAATTGCCCTGTTCATCCTCGTCGTTGTTCCAGCGGTTCGAGTGAACGATCGCACCGTGCGCAGCGTCCCAGTTGTCGGGACTGCTATCGTGGTTCGTCGTGCCGGCGCCGTTGAACAACGCCACTTCGGCCGAGTAGGCCCAGCCATCTCCGGGATCGCTGAAGTAAGCCAGCCACTTGCCTGAAACCGTTACATTGTAGGTGGTTCCCGGGGTTACAGCGATGTTCTGAGACATCCAGTTGGCCTGCCGGCCGGAGAACGAGGTGCCGGTTCGACCGATGCCGAGAGAGCTACCGCTGTAGGCAGAGATCCCATACAGGCTGGTGAATGCCGTAGCCGACAGATTGGAGGTCGGGGCTATGCCGTTGCTCCACCCAGCCGTTCCAGACTCAAAATCGCCGTTAGTAACGGCGACCGCGGCAGTCGCGCACAAGCCCAAAACCAGTGCGAATGCCAGTAGTGTGCATTTTCTCATCATCTTCCTCCTTTTTCGTTGTGGGATTGCCTCATGCCTGCCTTGCTCGAAGGCAGCCAACCACGCCATTCCGTTCTTGCGACGGATATGCCAGCATCACACACATGATGTGCTCAACCGGTTTATCATGTCAACTGGTACAATTACCTAATTGGCCCCACCAGAGCGAAAACCGCTCGACCGATGTGCTAGTAGTAAGCGATGACCTCCATCCGAGCGTTGCCCGCCGGCAGTTCGATTGTCTCTTTGGCAGGATCGAAACGTGCCCAAGGCTTGCCATCCACCGTCACGCTCTTCATCCTCGATTGGCTGGGATGGCGGAAGCGAATCGTGAGCGTGTCTGGCGTCTTGATAGAGTCTTGTCAAGTGGTGTAAAATTCCGCGGACTCCTGTTGGTCTTCTACGCTATGAACTTACCGCTGACCGGCGCCAGAGCATCCGTGGCGACTTCGCTAAGGCTGCCCAACGACATATAGCGCCGTTCAGTAAGCCATTCCTCG